>Ga0194121_10000023_pt1 | contig 248845 bp, 214 predicted proteins | sample TA2MahCa50mmetaG_FD_148609 | JGI IMG/M metagenome (GOLD analysis project Ga0194121, IMG submission 148609) | Freshwater microbial communities from Lake Tanganyika, Tanzania - TA2015020 Mahale Deep Cast 50m | ecosystem: Environmental > Aquatic > Freshwater > Lake | place: Tanzania: Lake... | reverse complement strand
TGCGGCCGTTCCAGGCGGCGTTGAACACCACCGCGACCTGCTTGAAGTAGTTCACGAAGAACCGGGTGGCTTCCTCGTGGAAGTCCTCCGCCTTGCGACCGGTGCCGAAGGCGTCGGTCGAGAACAATTTCTTCAGTTCCTGCGCGAGCGGCGCCTGGGCGACACGCCCGTGGCCGACGCCAAGGAGCTTGATGTCGCCATACAGCGGCGAATCTTCGCGCTCGCTCAGAGCGCGCACCACGTCGTGGGCCACCGCCAGGTTTTCGTCGCGATAGAGCTGACGGCCGGAGAGCGACACCAGATGGGACGCGTTCAGGCGCGTGTGCTTCGCATTGATCGTGACGAACATCTGGACGACGTGATCTTCGGGGAGGCGGTCGAAGATGACGGCGGGGACCGAAAACGGCTCCCCACCGAACTGCTCGATTCCCGCATGGAGGGCGAGGAGGCGGTGCTGGCCGTCGATGGCGCGCAGGATGCCTTCCCGCTCCGGCACCTTGAGGATGCCCAGCGTGGGTTCACCCGCGACCGGGTCGAACTTGAGGGGTTCGTCGCAGGAAATGATGACGGCGCCGGCGATGGACGGCAGGTCCCTCGCCTGCCGGCACTGTTCGTAGTAGCCGACCAGTTCGTCAATCTTCTTGCGGATGATCTGGCGCTGGTAGGCCTTGTCGGTCGCCGCGATGCGGCGTTCGAGCAGGTCCCAGCGCACTTTGCTCTGCCGGGCGGCCCCGCGGACGCCGGTCCTCTGCTGGCCGCGGTCCCCGTAGTCGAGCACCTCAAAACGGACGAGCTTGTCGATGTCTTTGGCGGTCAGGGAGGCCTGATAGAACGTCACGCCAAACTGCTGCATTCGAAGAGCGGCGACGCTGATCATATGGAATCGGGATTGTACGGCACCGTGGTAGGCTTTCGGCGGATTTTCTGATCGGAGTCCCTCTATGACAGCCGCCGGAGTACCCCGAAAGTCGCGCACCATTCTGGGGGCTTGTGCCCTCGGTGTCGCCGTCTTTGCCCTGACCGTCGCCAGCCTGCCCGCCCAGCAGTGGGTGAATGAGACCCGGGATCCCAAGCAGGCCCAGGACGAAGAATTCGCGAAACTTTACAAAGAATGGACCGGGGACCCGATCTACGGCAGCCCCTTGGTGGACCACCTCCCCATCGTGCCGGGCATTCCGACACCCAAGGACGTCCTCGGGTACCACATCGGCGCTCCGGAAAAACTGACCTACTACGCCGATATCCTCAAATATTACAAGGCGTTAGCGGCAGCCACCCCTCGTGTCCGCGTTGAGACAATCGGCAAGTCGGACGAGGGTCGCGAGCTGGTCGTGGTCTGGGTGTCTTCGGACGCCAACATGAAGAACCTCCAGCAGAACCGCGACAATCTGAAGCGGCTGGCCGACCCCCGCGGGCTCTCGGACGAACAGGTGCGTCAGCTGATCGGCAGCACCAAACCGCATTACCACCTGATGGGTGGCCTGCACTCTGGCGAACTCGGCCCGCCCGAGATGCTGATGGAACTTGTGTACCGCCTGGCGGTCGAGACCTCGCCGCTCATCAACCAGATTCGCGAGAATGTGATCGTGTCAGTGACGCCGGTCGCCGACGCCGACGGCCGTGACCGGAACCTCGACTGGAACTTCCAGACCCGCGACATGCAGGCGGCAGCCGCTGGTGGCGCTGGGGCGGCGGGCGGTGCGGCCGGTGGGCGCGGCGGCGGCGCAGCCATCCCCTACTGGGGCAAGTACGTCTACCACGACAACAACCGCGACATTAACCTCTCGCAGGTGCAGATGCGCGCACTCGGTGACTGGTACTTCACCGCGTTCCCGCCCATCATGCACGACCTGCACGAGTCACTCACGCTGCTCTACACCTACAGCGGCGGACCACCCCAGAACCCGAACCTTGATCCGCTGCTGTTTGCGGACCTCCGCCTCTGGGCCGACTTCGAACTCTCGCAGATGACCAAGTACGGCATGCCGGGCGTGTATACACACGCGTTCATGGACGGCTGGTCGCCGGGCTACCTCGGCTCGATCGCCTACAACCACAACGGCATGATGAAGATGTACGAAACCCAGTCGGGCAACGACTCGCGGGCAACGCGCGCCGCTGGAGCACCAGCAGGTGGTGAAGGTGGCGTAGGTGGTGTGGGTGCAGCTGGCGCGGCTGGGGCCGGGGCGGGTCGCGGCGGCGGACGAGGTGCTGGTGCGGCAGCAGGCGGAGGCCGTGGGGGTCGTGGCGGCGAAGGTGCTGCGGCGGCGCCTCAAGCCGGACGAGGTGGTCCGCCGGCAGGCGCACCTGCGGCAGGTGGCCGTCAGGGTGGCGGCATCCCGACGGGTCGCGGCGGCGGTCAGCCCCGCGAGTGGTATCGCGGTCTGCCGGTGCCACCGGACGCCGTCGCGAACTTCTCGCGCCGCAACAACACGAACTACATGCAGACCGGTGTGCTCTCCGCGCTGCAGTTCACGGCGATGGTGCCGAACCTCGTCATCGAAAACTTCTACGTGAAGACGCGCAACTCGATTCAGCGCGGACTCAACGAAGCACCGCACGCGTACGTGATTCCCGTGCAGCGTGACATGACACGTGTCGCCGAGATGCTCCGCATCTTCGCAATCCAGGGCATCGAAGTCAGCCAGGCCACGCGCGAATTCAAGCTCGGCGACCAGACCTACCCCGCCGGGTCCTATCTCGTGAAGGCCGGCCAGCCGTACTGGAGCCTCGCCAAGAACCTGCTCGAAAAGCAGGACTACCCCGACGAGCGCCTCAGCACCTACGACGACAGTGGGTGGACGATGGGGCCTGCGATGGGTGTGGATGTGCGTGAGATCGCCGACAAGGACGTGCTCGAAGTGCCGACGACCATCGTGAAGGTGTCCACGCACAAGGCGAGCATCGGCGGGTCGGGCAATGCGGCCCTCGCGGTCGCGCACCTCGGCTCGAACAACATGATCTCGTTCCGGTTCGCGATGGGCCGCGCGCCGGTCAAGGTCGCGCGCGCGAGTTTCACCGCCGGCGGCATCGAGTTCCCGGCCGGATCATTCATCGTGACCGGCAGCGACATTCCGGCGGCACGCGCAGCCGTCGAGAAGTACGGCCTCACGGCCGCCGCGCTGGCGACCGTTCCGACCGTCGCCACGCACGATGCGGATCTTCCGCGCGTCGCGATCCACTCGCAGTGGAGCGGCACGCAGGAACTCGGCTGGTACCGTCACGCGTTTGATCAGTTCGGCATCCCGTTCGACCTCATCTACAAGGAGCGGGTCGTCAAGGGCAATCTCAAGGCCGACTACGACGTGATCGTCATGGCGTACCAGCAGATCAATCGTCAAACGGTGATGCAGGCTCCGGCCGCGCGCCCGGTGCCGTACCTCAAGACGCCGAAGTTCCAGTTCCTCGGGATGTATGGGGAATCACCTGACGTCACCGGCGGCTTCGGCCAGCCTGGTGTTGACGCGTTCGCCGCGTTCCTCGAAGCGGGCGGCACGCTCATCGCCGCGCACAACGCGGTGCGTTTCCCGATCGAATTCGGCTTCACGCGCACGGTGGACACCGACCAGGTGTCCGGCATCACGGCACAGCGCCCGCTCGTGAAGGCGGAGATTTCAAAGACGGACCACCCGGTGTTTTACGGCTACTCGAAGACCGACTTTGCCGTGAAGTATGTCGGCGGGCCGTTCCTCCGCACCGGCATGGCCGAACAGGGCAACGTACTCGCACGTTACACCGGCGGCGCAGACTCGGTGATCTCCGGTCTGATGACCGGCGCCGAGAACCTCGCTCAGCGTGCCATCGCCGTCGACGTGCCAAACGCCCTCAACGGCAAAGGCCGCGTGATTCTGTTCTCCAACAACCCGATCTACCGCTGGCAGAACCACAGCGAATTCAACATGATCTTCAATTCGATCGTGAACTGGAACGATCGCTGAGACGCACGTAGGGCCCGCTGAACTGTAGCGGGCCACGATCACGTAGGGCCCGCTGAACTTCAGCGGGCCAACTCAATCCGGCCTGGCGCTCGCACCGCGAGCGTCCGGCCATCCCTCAACCGGATCGTGTACTCACCCTGCGGCAGCAGCATCGTGTGCGCGGTCAATGCGCCCTCACGCGCAAGCGTCACCGGAAAATGCTCGTAGAGAATCGCGCAATCCGAACCAGGCAACCCCGACACCATCGCGCCCATCAGGAACGCCGACGGCACCAGCCCCCTCCGCTGCGGCAACTGCGACGTCGGCATGGTCGGCGTCACAATCACCAATTCCTCAGTGGCGTCCGGCACGACGACGGTTTGCCGGGTGGCGGCGGTGACGCGATGGCAGGTCATCCCCCACTGAATCGTCCGCACTGTCAGTGCTGTTCCCACCGCCAGGGTCGCCAGTGACATCACCCCTTCGTCATCAGCGGTGCTATTGACGGCAGATGGACTTGAGTAGAAGTGCGCGCCTCCGACCGGGCGACCGGCCGCGTCCCTGACATGAATCGCTCCGGAGCGTCGCACCAGATTCACGCGAATATCCGACATCACCCCCGCGGTGACCACGACCTCGTGCACCTCCGACGACACGAGCGCCGACGTCATCGTCTGAGCGACAACGGTGAGGCGGTGCGTGCCGACGGGCATCGACTCCATCACCAGTGGTTCCGTGAACGTCGAGACGCGCCGCTCACGGTTCCCACCGCCAGGCAATTCGAAATACACCGTGCCGACAACTGCAGTCATCTCGAACCGCCCGTGTTCGGTGAACATCAACCGCACTGTGCCTGTGGGCGTTTGGGCGTGAACCGCCGCGAACAGCACAACAATCACCGACGCGCCCACGGTCAACACCCACTGCATCAATGACTCCTGCCTACGCCACATGGAGCCCCGAACCTTGGCCCCTGGGCCCCTGGACTCCCGGACCACAGTTATCTGACGCCCACGCTCTCCCCCGGTGCTCGAAGTGTAAACGTCTACGTGCCGTATTCAAGTGTTGCGGGCGATCCATTGGGAAGGTTGGTGATTTCGAAACCGCCCTCCACCCGGAGCCACTCGAACTCCTCGAGCGGTACGGTGCAGGCGTCGGCCACGGTTTCACTGCACCGTTGGGGCCCTTCACTCACGAAGATGACCGGGCTCGCTGGAGTGGCGCCATTCACCAGAAGAACCAGGCGCACATTGGCACCCGCGAGGTCGAGGTCGATGACGGTTTCGCCGGGCGCGACCTCCCGCTGCACCTCCAGATGTCCGAAGTCGTGGACCGCCACCACGCGCACACGGTAGACACCGACTTCGGGCACGGTGATGGCATCGCGGCTTGCCATTCAGCGTGACCAGACCGCTGATCCGGAATTCGGTGATCGTCGCCGGCAGGCGTGGAACGACCTCCATGATCGCGTCGGCGCGAATGATGAAGTCGAACGGCCGTCCTTGCGGCAGGTCCGGCGTCCCAGATCGCAGCGTGTAGTTCCCAGGAGCAGGGCCGGACAACGACAACAACCGGGCGCCACTGTTCCTGTCGTGCGCGCTCAGCATCGTCGGCAGCGACACGGCGATGAGCAAAGCCGCGGCGGGTACCGTGAGGTGAGACGGAATCCAGGGCTCCTTCCGCTTCTTCCATGCGTGCGCGGCCCATAGGAGCAATGCGATGAAGACGGCGTATGCGAACAAGGCCTCCGGCACAGTGAGACCACGCTTGAGTGCGCGCGTGAACTGGCCGTACGCCAGCTCGACGTGCACCCAATAGACGAACAGCGACGTCTGGCCGAACACGACGATTGGACTCCACCGCGCGGCACCCGGTCGCTGCATCCACAGCCACGCCACGACGAGGGCGACAATCATGCCCCCGGTGCGCGAGACGACGCCGGACCAGGGCGGCCACAACAGGGACCCTGCGGCAACGAGCAGGAGTCCCACACCGGCGAGGTAGCCGTGGAAGCGCCGGTCGGCCTCGGGAGTGCGCTGCATCGTGATCCACAGACCAAGTGCCGCACCGAGGAAGACGTAGGTGGTCCACGGGAACAACGCAAATTGACCGAACCCGCCGTTGGGACGGATATAGGCCTCGAATCTCGGATGCAGCAGCGTGGGCCACCACCAACCGCGCGCAAGGGTCGTCAATGCAAGTGCGAGCATGGCGGGCGTGAGCACCCACACGAGCCGGCCTCGCAGCGTCTCTGCACGCCCCCAGCAGAAGGCGGTCGCCACCATCCCGAGTCCGAGGATGTTGAGGATGTCCGGCTTGAAGAGCCCATGCCAGACGGCGTACGGATTCAGCAGATACGACTGGAGTCTGAAGAGATGCGCGAGGAGAAGAATCTGCCAGCCGCGCTTTTGCAGGGCCCACGCCGCCTCGCGCACGGACAGGCCTTTTCGAATATTCGATTCTGCCGCGAGGGGAATCGCCAGTCCGGCGAGGAACAGGAACAGCGGCGCCGCCCACCCGCCGAGATACGCGAGGACCGTGAACGCGGTGCCATCGCGCTCGCTGGTGAGCGTCCAGGCGTCGACCGCATGCCACTCGACCATGCACAACACGGCAATGCCGCGCAGCCAGTCGATGTACGTACGGCGGCCTGAAAAGGCGTCGGGTGCCTTTTTCGGGTGAGTCATAATGTCGAAAAAGGCACCCGACGCCTTTTCTCAGGCGGTGATGGTGAAGCTCGTCGTGAAATCGATGTCCTGCCGCAGGGAGTTCGACACCGAGCAGTACGTCTCGTGCGACAACTTGATGGCACGCGCGACGGCTTCTTCCGGCACGGCACCCGTCACGTCGAAGCGCACGTGCATGCGGGTGTACCGCTTCGGCTGCGTCTCGGCACGGTCGCCCTCAAAGTGCACGGACAGCGCTTTCAGATCGTGGCGGCCCTTCTGCAGGATCAACACGACATCCATTGCCATACATCCCATCAGGCCATACGCCAGCGCCTGCATCGGGGACGGCACGTGCGGGTCACCGCTGTCGAGCTGAATCGGAGGGAACCCTGCGGCATTTGAGAACTTGAAGTCGCCATGCCACTGGAGCGACAAGGGGGGGACGGGCATGCACCCATTCTACTCTCCAGTGGAACCTGGCTCCGGCAGTCGGTTCATGGTGCCTCGGTTCATGGTTCAGCGGTTCCGTTCGGGGTTCTCGACGCAGGGTTCATGAGCCCATCCACCCATCTGCCCACCCGCCCATCACTTGAACGCCCCGAGTGGAAGATCGCCGTCCATGATGCGCGCGGCCACGAGGGCGCGCATGCCGAACGCAGTGGGTTCGTAGAGGCGGCGAGGCGGTCCTTCGCCGGGGCGCTCGTCGAGCATCGAGGTGACGAACCCCTTCTGCTCCATGCGGCCAAGCGTCACATACACGCTGCCGCGCTTCAGGCGGCCACCGGACGCATGGACAAGGTCAAGGCCGTAGGTCGGGGCTTTGGCGACGAGCAAGTCGAGAACGAGGGCTTCAAGGTCGGACATCAGTCTTACACTACGTCAGCCACGCCCTGCGGGCAAGGCTGACGTAGTGCACGGTGCACGGTGCTGGGTGCTCGGTGCTGGTGCACAGTGCGCAGTGCTTGGGTGCTCTGTGCTGCGGCGGCCGCAGGCGCCGCGCACCCTGCACCAAGCACGAGGCACCCAGCACCAGCACCCAGCACTGTGCACGGAGCACTGTGCACTGCGCCGGGAACCCCTTGCGCAGGGCGCCGCATATTGCCTACAATGACGGCTATGTTCAGACCCGTGCCCCCTGTGGGCGAGTTCGAACACCTGCTGCTGCTCGCCGTGTTGCAGTGCCGACAGGACGACATCGAGGCGTACACGGTGCCGATTCGCCAACTGCTTGTCGAAAAGACCGGCCGCACGGTCGCACGCGGCGCAGTACACACCTCCCTCGATCGCCTCGAAGCCAAGGGCCTGCTCGCCTCGACGATGGGTGAACCCCTGGCGATCCGCGGCGGCCGCGCGCGCCGCTACTACGACGTCACACCACTCGGCCTCCAGGCCGTCCGCCAGGCACAGTCCGCCGTGCTCACCATGTCAGCCGGCCTGGCGCCAATCCTGGACCGAAGGACCTAGTTCGCGAACCCTGGACCCTGGACCCGCCTTCGCCAAGGCTACGGCGTGGCAAGCCCCTGGACTACATGATCACTCCACCCCGTCTAGCCGAACGTCTGCTGATCCGCCGCCTTCGAGGCGACGTGTGGGGCGAGACGACGCTTGGCGACCTGCGCGAAGAGTTTGCCGACATCGCCACACGAGAAGGCCGTGCTGCCGCCAAGCGCTGGTACTGGCGCGAAACGTTCCGCCTCCTCTTTCCTGCACCACCTCCACAACCAGACGGCCCCCGCTCCCGAAAGGACTCTCTGATGCGCACCCTGTTCTCGGAAGCCCGGCTCGCCACGCGCGCGTTGTGGCGCCAACCGCCCGTGAGCCTCGCGATCATCGTCACGCTCGCCGTCGGGCTCGGCCTCAACGCCGCCACCTTCGGCATGATGGATGCGCTGCTGCTCCGCCCCTTTGCCATTCCCAGCATCGATCGCCTCGTCGTGCTCTCGGAACTCTCCGCCTCCGAGCCGTTTCCACAGGAATCGGTCGCGCCAGGCAGCTATCTGGATCTGAAGCGACACTCTGCAGGCGCCATCACCAGGATGACGACGGTGAGCTGGTGGGATGTGAATCTGTCGGGCGGTGATCGGCCCGAACGCCTGCAAGGCTCCCGGGTCGGCGCGGACTTCTTCTCGATGCCTCGGCCTCACACCCGGTGACGGTCGCTTCTTTCAACCTGCGGACGAGGTGCCTGGCGCACCGCGCACCGTGGTGATTTCCGATGCACTGTGGCATCGCAACTTCGCCGCCGCCCCGGATGTCGTCGGCAAAACCGTCCAGCTGGATGGCGAACCGTACACGATCGTGGGTCGCGCGCCGGCCACGTTCGACTTCCCGAACGGATCCGACCTCTGGACGCCCGTCATCTTCACCGAGGAAGAGCGCAACGGCCGCACGGCGAGATGGCTGACGGTGGTCGGTGAACTCGGACCCGGCGTCACGATTGAACAGGCGCAAGCCGAAATGACGGCAGCGTATGCGCGCTTGAAGGAAGCCCACGAGGGCAACCGCGAGTATTCCCTCGTGGTCCAGGACTTTGAGGCCGCGATGGTGGACTACGGCCTGCCGCACGTCATCGGCATCTGGCAGGCGTCGGCGCTTCTCCTGCTGCTGATCGCCGGCATCTACAGGGTCATGGCCCACTACGTCGCCCAGCGTCGTCACGAGATCGGCGTACGCATGGCGTTGGGCGCCACAGCTCGCAGCGTGCTTCGACTGACGCTGGGCCAGGGCCTGCGCCTGGCCGGCATCGGTATCGTTGTTGGCATCGCGATTGGCGTGGCGCTTGCGAAAGTGATGGAAAGTGCGCTCTTCGGCGTGGTGTCGATGGAGATCTCGCTGTTTGTCGCCGGCCCGTTTGTGCTCGCCCTTGTCGCACTGGTGGCCACACTTGTGCCCGCTCGGGCGGCTCTGCGGGTTGATCCCGCGAGTGTGCTCAGGGAGTAGTCAGAGTCGCAACACCCGCTCCCTGAGCACCCGCGACTGGATGCGGGACACGTCGAGCTGTTGCCCCGTGGACAGCGCGACCACATACAAGCCACCCGGCATCGGTGTGATGCGTGTCACGGCATCGATCGCGACCAGGGTGCCTCGTCCGAGGCGGACAAAACGTGCCGGGTCCAGACGTGCTTCAAGGTCCTTCAGGCGATAGGCGATCACATAGCGCTCCTGCTTGAGCGTCGTCAGGTGCAGCAGTTCCCCGTCGGCCACGATCGAGGCCAACGCCGAGACGGGCAGCAGCAGGAAGTCGTTCTTGAGTCGCACGGGGATCCGAACCAGACGGGTCGGCGGCGCCGTGGCGTCATATTCACGCACCGCTGCCTGCACGTTGCCCGCAGCCGCGTCGCGCAAGTCCGCGCGCTCCAGCCTGTCGTGGGCACGACGCACGGCCTCACGCAGCCGCGCTTCATCAACGGGTTTGAGCAAATAATCCACCGCGTTGAGCTCGAACGCCTTCAGTGCGTATTCGTCGTAGGCCGTGACGAAGATTACCAACGGCAGCTTCGCCTTCCTCACAAGCCGCACCACGCCAAGGCCATCCACCTCCGGCATCTGCAAGTCGAGGAACGCCACATCCGGCGACTCCTGTTCGATCAGCTGCACCGCCTCGGTCCCGTTGGTGGCCTCACCGACGATCGTGACGTCCGGCATCGTGCGCAGCAGGGCGGCCAGGTACGATCGCGCGGGCCGTTCATCGTCCGCAAGGACTACACGCAGTGGGGCTGTGTTCATGGTCGACCTCGAAAAGATGTGTCAGGGGCCAGAGGCAGACTGAGGCGCACGGTGGCACCAGTGCCAGGCGTCGCGGAGAACACCAGGGCGGCCGCGGCACCATAGTGCGCCTCCAGGCGTCGTTCAACGTTCTGCAGGCCCACACCGGCCCCTGTCGTGGCGGCGGCACCCTGGCCCGAATCGGTGACGATGAGCACCAGCGTCCGTCCCTCCCACTGCACGGAGACGCCGACGGTCCCGCCATCTTTCATCGGCGCGATGCCGTGTTTGACCGCGTTCTCGACGATCGGCTGCAGGATGAACGGAGGCACGGACGCATTCAGGACACGTTCGTCGATCTCCTCAACCACGCGCAGCCGCCCTTCAAAACGCGCCATCTCGATATCCAGATAGTCGCGCACGAGGGACAACTCGTCGCGGAGGGGTACGAACTCGGCCTGTGACTGCCTGAGCACGCCGCGCAGAACACCGGTCAGCTTGAGCAGGGTCTGCAGCGCGCGGTCGGGTGCGGTTTGAATGAGGTATCCGATCGTGGTCAGTGCGTTGAACAGAAAGTGCGGGTTGATCTGGGAACGCAGCGCCCGCAGTTCCGCCTCGGTCGCCAGCTGCTGCATCCGCTGCTCGCGCACCGACGCCTCGAGCCGCTCGTTGGCCACCCGCAGCGAGTCCAGTCGCCGCGCTACCAGCCGCGCCACCTCCGCCAGCAGTTCCTGATCGTCGGACAACAAGCGACGACCCTTCCCCAGCGCACCGATCCGAATCGCGACCCTGGGATCGGACACCGTGTCAGGCCGCAGCAACGCCGCACTGTCCGGACCGTATGCCCGGGTCGCCGTGCCGACAATGACACCGCGGCGGTCGGTGGCGGCGACGGGATCCGCCAGCCACTCGAGGTCTTCCGCGTGCAACGCCGACGACACCGCAACGGAGACCGCCTGGCGAACCGCATCTTCCGTCAACGACTCCTGCAAGGCATGGTCAAGATGCACGAGGGTCTCCGCGTAGTCGGGGCGCCGCAACACGATGCGGTCAACCAGCCGGCTGGCCGTACGGACCAGGAGCGGGAAGCTGGCGGCGGTCGCCGCCCACAACAACACCGCCAGCGCCGCCGCCTGCGGCTCGAGGGCCAGCGAGAAATCTCCTCGAACGAGGGGGACGATGGCAATGGCCATCAGCGTCGCTGAAATGCCCATCAGCGCCAGCAGGGCCAGCGCATGTTTGAGGAACAGGTCGGCAAATGCGAACCGGTAGTCCTGATGCAGGATGGCCAATGCCAGCGGGATTGAGGCATGGTGCAACAAGAGCTCGATCCACCAGGCGGTGCCAGGTCCGTGCGGCTCGAAGTGCCAGGACGACACGGCGAAGATCGACAGGGCGGCCACCCAGACCCCGCGGCGCCCCACTGGCCCGCCCCGTGACACGACGAGCATCACGGCCGTCAACGCCGTAAACCCGCCCGTGAGGAGCCAGACCGCCAGGCGTGCCGGCACGGTGTCGCCGTGCGCTGCCGCCCAGACGTTGATGCCTGCCGCTGCCGACACCAGCACATAGGCGAAGGCAGAAATCGCGAACTTCACGCGCGGCCCTGCGACCCGTTCCCCTCCCTGAAAGAGGGAATGCACGATGAACGCCGGCAGGGTGCCCAGCGCGGCAAAGCTAGCGGCCTGGAGCCACGCGGGCGCCGGCACCCCGGTGACAGCACCGATCCAGGCGGCAATCAGTCCGCCGAGGTTCCAGATGAGTCCAGCAACACCGGTCAGCAGCGGCAGCCGGTCACGCCTCGCCCACCAGTCCCGGCCGCCGACGCGCGCGCCGTGGACCACCAGTGCCACCAGCATCGAGTACAGCAACACGCCGGTGAGAAATGCCAGCAGGTTCACGCCGTTCATTGTAGTGACCGCAGCAGTGGCCTGGTGCTGCAAGCGAACCAGTGGCCGATGAAGCTTGATGAATGGCTACTGACGCCTGATGACCGGCGCACGGCAATTTTCCGGTTCGCCATTCATTGGATCGGCGTCGACCGCCGGTTCCCGGGCCGGACAGACTGACGCATATCATGGCGCCCCCGATCGTCGGCCGCGTGGCCCGGAAGGAAATGCTGCAATTCGTACGGGACGGCCGGGCCCGATGGGCCGGCATCATCGTGGCGGTGCTGCTCGGCGTGGCGCTGCTGTCTGGGTGGCACCATGTCTCGGCGGCTGCCGCTGAACAAGCCGTGGCACAGGCGGCCACCAGAACGTCCTGGTTGAAACAGCCGCCCAAGAATCCCCATTCTGCCGCCCACTACGGCATCTACGCCTTCAAGCCGCAGTCGTGGCTTGGGGCGGTTGACTCAGGCGTCCAGCCCTATGTCGGAGTGGCCGCCCTTCTCGAGGCGCACGTGCAGAACGAGTATCGGTACCGGCCCGCCGCGGATCGGTCGGCAGCGCAGCGGTTCGGAGACTTCACGGCCGCCATGGTGATGCAGGTTCTGGTCCCGCTGATGATCGTGCTGCTGGCCTTCGGCACCATCGTGTCCGAGCGCGAAGACGGCACGTGGCGGCAGCTTCAAGCGACGGGCGTGCGCCTGCGGTCGGTGCTCATCGGCAAGGCCCTCGGCGTGTCCGCCGGCGTCGCGGCCATCTGCATTCCGGCCTCTCTTGTCGCCGCGCTGATCCTGACGCTCTGGGCGCCGCCCGGCGTGACGGGCGCGGATCCTGGACGCTTCATCGCTCTGACACTGATCTACGTGCTCTGGTGCGCGGTCTGGTTGGGCGCAACACTGCTGGTCTCATCGGTTGCACGATCATCCCGGACCGCACTGGTCACACTGCTCGCTGTCTGGATGGTGAGCACACTGGCGGCACCGCGGCTGGCGGCCGACGTGGCCGCGTGGCGTCATCGCACACCGACGCAGGCGGAGTTCCAGGAGGCCCTCAACCTGGATCTGTCCGACGCCACCACACGAAACGCCCGGCTCCAGGCGAAGCGGCAGGCAGTGCTCGCACAATACGGCGTCTCGACGGTCGAGGAACTCCCGATCAATTTTTCCGGTGTCTCGCTGCAGGAGGGGGAGGAGCACGCCAACGAGGTGTTCGACAAACACTTCGGCGGCCTGTATGACACCTTCGATCGTCAGAATGCCCTTGTCAGGCGCGCAGGCTGGCTCGCACCGGCGCTTGCGCTGCGCTCGTCGTCGATGGGGCTGTCCGGGACCGACTGGTTCCAGCACCGGCACTTTGCAACGGCGGCAGAGACCTACAGGCGGGATCTGCAGCGCTTGTTGAATCACGATGTGGCGATCAATCAGAAACCCGGCCAGACCTACCTGGCAGACACGTCGTTCTGGGCGAACGTCCCTGACTTCACGTACGTCGCGCCGCCAACCGCCGACGTCCTTGGCCGGCAGGCAGGCAGCATCGCCGTACTCGCGGTGTGGGCCTTCATCCTGTTCGCTGTCGCGGCAGTCGTCATTGACCGCCGTTCCGCGACGGCTGGTGTGGCATGACACGGGTCTGGAGGCGCATTGCCGCGCACGAATGGCGCATCATGCGGACCGATGGGCTGGTCTGGCCGCTCGCGCTGTTGCTCGCCACCACGGTTGCGTGGGGACTCTACTCCGGCCTGCAATCCCGGACCGTCGTGATGGCCGGCATCACGTCGGCGCAGAGCGATGAAAGCCAGCGATATTCGCGCCTTCAGGAACAGCTGGCTCGGCGGGACGCGGCGATCGCGCGCGGCGACAGCCAGATCCCCGCCGATCCTCGATCGGCGTCGACGCTGGCCGGCCGGACCGGGTCACGTGCCGCCGTCCTGCCGCCCACGCCCACGGCGCTGTTGTCTGTTGGACAGAGCGACCTGCTGCCCTCCGCGTTGCGTGTGTCGAGCGAGCCGCGCGAGCAGATGCTCGCCGCAGCCGAGATCGAAAACCCGCACCGGCTGCTCGACGGCCGGTTTGACCTCTCCTTCGTGGTGGTCTACCTCCTTCCACTGGTGGTGATCACCCTGGCGTTTAATCTGCTGGCGGGTGAACGCGAACACGGCACGCTGGCCCTGCTCCTGGCGCAACCGGTGTCATTGACGCAGGTCGTGTCCGCCAAGGTCGTCGTCAGGTTCGGATTCGTCCTTGCGGTCTCTCTGGCGATGGTGGGTGCCGGAGTGCTGATCGCCGGTCTTGGCGAAGGACCTGCCGGTGCCGGATGGCGGCTGGCGGGATGGACGGTCACCGTGCTCGTCTACGTGGCCTTCTGGTTTGCGGTCAGCCTGTTGATGGCGAGCCGTGGCTGGTCCTCCGCGACAACCGCCCTGGCAACCGCGGCGGTCTGGCTGGCGGCGGTAGTCGTGATTCCCTCACTCACCAATCTCATCATCAACGCCACGTACCCGGTGCCGTCACGCGTTGAGCTTGTTCAGGCCACACGCGAGGCGTCAGACAGTGCCAGCACGCGCGGGAGCGTGCTGCTGGCGCAGTTTTTCGAGGACCATCCGGAAATGGCACCGGTGGTGGCACCCGGCCAGCCGGCGGCACCGAACTTCGCCGCAACCCGTGTCGCCGTGGCGAGTGAAGTGGCGCGGATGACCGAACCCGTGGCGCGCAGATATGACGAGCAACTGGCCCGTCAGCAGCAGGCCGCGTCGTGGTTCAAGTTCCTCTCACCCGCGCTGCTGGCACGCGAGGCGCTGGACGACTTCGCAGGCACGGGCCCGCACCGTCATGCGGACTTCCGCGCCCAGGTCGACCGCTTTCACGCCACGTGGCTCGAGTACTTCAACCCGCGCATTGTGCAGCGTGCCGCGCTGGCGTCGTTCGACGACGTGCCGGCGTTCACGTACACCGAGGAATCCGCCGGCCGCGTGCTGGGTCGCGCCGGCACGGCCCTCACGGCCCTGGCACTGCTGGCCGGCCTGTGTGGCCTGGTCGGCCTGCGACGGCTCCGCACCTATCCACTGACGCACTCCATCTGAGGACTTCTGATGCTGGAAGCTGTGAATCTGACAAAGCAGTACGGCACCCACACCGCCCTGCACCCGCTCAATCTGTCGATCGGTCCTGGTGAGGTGTTCTGCCTGCTGGGCGCCAACGGTGCCGGCAAGACGACGACCATCAATCTGTTTCTGAACTTCATCCAGCCCAGCGGAGGCACGGCGACCATCGCCGGCCTGGACGTGACGACGCAGCCAGTGGAGTCAAAGAAACACGTCGCCTACATTCCGGAACAGGTGATGCTGTACCGGAATCTCTCCGGACTCGAGAACCTTGAGTACTTCAGTGCGCTCGCCGGGCACGACCAGTATGCCCACGCCGATCTTCTGGCGTTGCTTGATGAGGTCGGTCTCGGACGCGAGGCGGCGCTCAAGCGTGTCTCGACCTACTCGAAGGGCATGCGTCAGAAAGTCGGCATCGCGATCGCGCTTGCCAAGAAGGCCAGCGCGCTGCTGCTCGACGAGCCGACCTCCGGCCTGGACCCGAAGGCGTCGAACGAGTTCTCCGCGCTGCTGCAGAAGCTCCGCGACCAGGGGGTGGCGATCCTAATGGCCACCCACGATCTGTTCCGGGCCAAGGAGTCCGGGACCCGCGTGGGCATCATGAAACACGGCCATCTGGTGGCGACACTCGACACCGCCGACCTCGGCCATGCCGATCTTGAACGGCTGTATCTCGAGCACATGCACGACTAGTCCGTCACCATGCTGCTCTCCGTTTCGAATCTTCAGAAGAGTTTTGTGTCGCCGGACGGCGAACGGACGCCTATCGTGGATGTCCCCTCGTTCACACTCGCGGCCGGTGAGCAGGTCGCCGTGCGCGGCGCGAGTGGATCGGGCAAGACGACATTTCTCAACTTGATCGCGGGCATCCTGCAGGCGGACTCGGGCTCCATTCAGCTCGATGGGCAGCACTTGACAGCGATGACCGAGAGTGGACGGGATCGGGTGCGCGCCCGGACGCTTGGTTTCGTGTTCCAGAACTTCAACCTGTTGCAGGGATACACCGCGCTGGAGAACGTCATGCTCGGGATGATGTTCGGCCCTGGTGTCGATCGGGCTCATGCGCGCGGTCTGCTGGAGCGCGTGGGCCTGTCTCACCGCCTCGACTACCGGCCCGCGCAGCTGTCGATCGGCCAGCAGCAACGCGTGGCAGTGGCGCGGGCTCTGGCCAACCGCCCACGACTGGTCCTCGCGGACGAACCCACCGGCAACCTCGATCAACGGCACGCCGGCGAGGCCCTCGCGCTGATCCGTGAAGTGTGCAGCGAACAACAGGCCGCGTTGCTGCTCGTGAGCCACGACCCCACCATCCTCAGCTCGTTCGACCGCTGTGCGGATCTGGCGGTCCTCAACCGGGCCGGGAGTCTTCCCTCATGACGCTGATGTCCCTCGTGCGCCGCAGTTTGCGGCACCACGCGCTTTCCTCGGCGGTCACGATCGCGTCGGTCGGTCTGGCGGCGGGTCTGACGATGAGTGTGTTTGCGATCAATTCGCAGACCTATGACGCGTTCACGGGCGGCCGTGTGGGATTTGATGCCGTGCTCGGAGCGCGCGGGTCTCAGTTGCAGCTCGTCCTCAATACGGTCTTTCACCTCGAGACCTCACCCGGCAACATCCCGTGGTCGCTCTACCGCGAGATGGCAGACGACCCGCGCGTCACACTCGCCATCCCCTACGCCGTTGGCGACAACTACCAGGGCTACCGGATCGTCGGCACCACAACCCAGATGTTCACGGACTTCACGTACCGCGAAGGGCAGGGGTTCGTGCTCAGGCCGGGTGGACGGGTCTTCGACGAGTCGCAGAAGGAGGCGGTGCTGGGCTACTACGTCGCTGAGCGGCTCGGGCTGACACTCGGGTCGACGTTCCAGCCCTACCATGGCCTGCAATTCGACGAAAAGGCCCGTCACGAAGATACCTACACCGTGGTCGGCATCATGGAGCCGACCAACGGACCATCGGACCGGGTCCTGTGGATTCCGATCGAGGGCATCTTCAGGATGTCCGGTCACGTGCTGCGCGGCAGCGGTACGGTGTACCGCCCGACGGCGGACGAAGCCGTCCCCGAGGAACACCGCGAGGTCAGCGCCGTCATGCTGAAGCTCCGGAATCCGCAGGCGGGCTTCATCCTCAACCAGACCATCAATCAGCAAGGCAAGGTGGCGACGCTGGCCTGGCCGATCGGACGCGTCATGGCGGAACTGTTCCAGCGCATCGGCTGGGTCAGCCGGATTCTCACGATGGTGGCCTATCTCGTCGTGATCGTGGCGGCCGGCTCGATTCTGGCGAGCATCTACAACACGATGAACGAACGGCGGCGCGAATTCGCCATCCTGCGGGCGCTGGGCGCGCGGCGGACGACGGTGTTTTCGGCCATCGTGCTCGAGTCGACGACGATCACGGCGCTCGGCACGGTGGTCGGATTTCTGGTGTACGGCGCGATTCTGTCGGCCGCCTACGTGATCGTCCGTGCACAGACCGGTGTGGTGCTTGATGCCCTCCGGTTTGACCACGCGTTGTGGCTCACGCCGGCGGGGATGATTGCCCTCGGCGCTCTCTCAGGCCTCGTGCCGGCATTCAAGGCGTACCGGACGGATGTGGCATCGAACCTGACGCCGTTGTCATAGTGAGGACTCCCGACGTGAAGACCAAGACCGCCGCCCAGTCACGACCGTTGTGGGCTGATGCACTGATTGCGCTGGCCATCGTGGCGGGCATCGTCTGGTGGCTCGCTGGAGGCAGCGCGCCTTCGTACGATGCGGCGGTGGACTATTCCACCATCGTGCGTGAGGAACGGCTGCGCGACTATCAGACGAATCATCGTCGCTTGTCGTTCAGGGAACTGGCGGCGTTTGAGTACGTGGAGCCCGCACGTCTGGCCGGCATCCCGACCACCACATCGTTCTCCACGATTCCGAAGGACATTCGGGACCTGCACGGCAAGCGCGTCAGTGTCGACGGCTTCATGATGCCGCTTGACTACGACGGCGGTGTCCGCACCTTCGTGCTCAATGCCAGTTACGACATGTGTCAGTTCGGCGCACCCAGCATTCCCAACCAGCGGATCGACGTGACGATGGCCGGCGGACGGCGAACGGTGTTTGTGCACACGCCGATTCGGGTGTTTGGTGTCATGGAGGTCGGCGAGGAGTTCGACAATGGGCAGCTGGTCAGCATCTATCGCATGAAGGCTGATGCCATCTATGTGGGCTACTGACGTCAGCGGCCGGGTGGCGTGTCGTCCTGGCGGCGCCCCACCGTCTTCGTTTGTCAGGGTTCTTCCTGCCGCCGTGCGCGCGCCTGTCAGCAACTACGTGACTGTCTGAGTCCCGTGGCTGATCTTGCCGACGTGCGGTGCCAGCGCGTCTGCGACGGCCCTGTGGTCGGCCCCGACATCGACGGGTCGCTGGAGTGGTTCATGCGCATGGATTCCGGCAAGGCTCGACGGCATCTGGTGGAGTTGGTCGCCGGCGCGGGCGGAGTGCGGAAGTCCCTCAAGAAGCGGCGCGTCCCTGAGCGCGCCGGGAGACTCCGCTGACCGTCGCCGGTCGGCGCGACCGTCCCTGACCGTGTGTAGCCTGGGAGTGAGCTTGCCGAAGGCGCACGACGGGCTGTTTATGCGGATGCATCGAGGCGGGGTGAGGGATGGCGTGTCGTCCTATCCTCGCAGCACGTCCGTGAGCGGAATCCGTGCCCCCCGGCCAGGCCGTGACTCCTGCAACGCCGGTGGCGACGATCGCCAGAAGCAGCGGCACGCCCAGCGTCAACACATAGTCGCCCCAGCTCGGTTCAAACAGAAGATGGCCAAATAGACGGTGCACGCCGGCGATGATGCCGGCACCGGACGCCATGCCAATGACCACCAGCATGACCACGTCAGACAGAAGGGTTCGCATCACCTGTCGATCGCTGGCCCCCAGGGCCAGCCGCACGCCGATTTCGCGACGCCGCTGGCGAACGGTGTAGCCGACCAGGCCGGCCAGTCCCACCACGGCCAGCAGCGCCGCTACCAGGCCAAACGCGCCCACCAGCTGGCTGGCGAGTTGTTCTCTCCACATCAATCGCTTCACTCGTGCATCAAACGACATCGCATCAAAAAACGACTGGTTCGGGTCAAGGCCACCCACCAGCTGCGTAGCCTGGGGCAGCAAGGCCGCGGCATCGCCGCGTGCGACGCGAGCGACAAACCACGAACCGCCGGCCCAGTACTGTCGATACGGCCGGTAGACGTTGTATTCCACCGACCGGGGGGAGACGTGCCTGATGTCAGCGGCCACGCCGACGACGGTCATCCACGGGTTGGTGGCCTGACGCGCCTGTTCCATCGTCACGCCGGGTTGCAGTCGACCCAATCCCATGCGTTGTCGTACGTCTCGCCGGGTGTAGGCGGGCGCGCCGGCCGGGGAGATGCCTGCGCTGCGAAACAGGTCGGCATCGGATGGAAAACTGATGCCGGGCGGCAGTACTCCGTAGATCGTGTACCCCTCTGCGCCGTCCAGTGTCATCGTGCGGCCGACGATGTCAGGTGTGCCGGCAAAACGCCGCTGCCACAGCGAATGTGAGATGACAAGGCCGAACGCGCGGGAGCGATCGAATTCGGCTGGGAACATGGTGCCGAGACGCGGCGCAATGCCCAGCACCGTCGTCAGGTCATGAGTCGTGATGGTCGCGGGCAGTTCCTCAGGATCGCCAAAACCGCTGGCGTTGTACATGCCTTGATCGGTGTAGAGCGCGACGGATTCGAAGATGCCCGGCAACGCCCGCAGATCATCCTGCTCCGGCACACTGAGTGGTCCGTCGGTCTCGCCGCGAACGCTGGTGATGCGAACGATGCGATCGGCGTCTGGAAACGGCAGCGACCGCACCAGCAGACCGTGCACCGCCGAGAAGACGGCACCGTTGGCGCCGATGCCCAGCGCCAGGGCCACGATCGCCGTGATCGTGAACCCTGGCGCTGCCGCAAGGCGACGGAGGGCGTGACGCAGAGCCAACATCAGAAGGTCAGGGTCACCGCGCCCTTCACGGAACGTGGTGTGCCTGGGTAGGCAATGCTGGACCCGGCGCCGGTGATGTAGGTGCGGCGATCAAACACGTTGGTGACGTTGAGCTGCAGGCGCAGTCGCGGCGACCACCGCCCCGCCGCCATTCCGTCCGCCGTGACGTAGCCAGGCAGAAACGCGTCACTGCTGGTGAAGCCCTTCATCTGTGTCCGTCCGAACGCGCCGGCAGCCACGGTCCAGTGGTCCTTCGTCACGCTCAGCCAGAGACTGCCAGTATGCTCCGGCGCGCCGCCGATGCGACGACCCGGCTGAAAGGCCGGGTCAGTGATCACGCGTCCGTTCATGGTGGTGTAGTGGCCGATCAGGCTGACGTGGTCTGAGATGCGTCCGTTGACATCGAGTTCGACGCCGGTCGTGCGGTGTTGTCCGCTCTGGGCCACCTCGAAGTTCAAGGTAGGGATGCACAAGCGCCTGCTCGCCGACAGCATCATCGGCCGGAAGTGGCAACGCTTCCGCGAGGGCGAGACACCCGGTGCCGCAACGACCGGTTCCACCACATCAGCATCCCCGTCACGAACAAGACCAGCGGTGTGAGGCCGAGCACCACCCACAACAATCGCGTGGGATGACCCCAGAACGTGCCGAAGTGCAGCGCGAAGATGTCGCGCTGCAGTCGTACCCCCAGCGGAAGCGTGTGGTGGTAGTCCGTACGAATCACGGCGGCGGTCTGCGGATGGACGTAGACCACGTTGTCCCCCTGCGTACGCCAGTCGTCCGGCAACCGGTGATGCAGTGAATGGGGAAGGTCGGGCGCACCGGCCACCGTGAACAAGGTCGGTGTGCCCTCAGGCATCGCCGCGCGTGCGGCCGCATACACCGCGTCGATGTCCGCCTCCGTGACGCCGTCAGTTCTCGTGATGCGTGGCGCCAGTCGTTTGGCAGGACCACCGGTCGCCCACGCCAGCGCCTGTTCGTACTGCGGCTGGTACCCCCAGTAGGCACCGAGAAAGGCGACCCCTGCCAACAACACGGCTGACCACAGACCGACCAGCTTGTGCACGTCGTAGTTCTGGCGTCGCCAGCCGCCACGGACGTAGGTCAGCGCGTTTCGCAGACGCCCGACTCCCGGCCACCACACGACGACGCCCGACAGACACATCAACGTCAGCAGCCATCCGCCCCACGCGTTGATGCGAAGGCCGGGGGTACCCAACAGCAGATCGCGATGCAGGTCGTACACCCACTGGAGGAACTTGCCCTGATAGGAGTCCTCGCCAAGGATTGTGGTCCGGTAGGGATCGACATACACCTGTACTCGTCCGCGGGGTCCTGCCAATCGGAAGGACCAACTCGTGCCCGGCACAAAATACAGGTACGCGTTCTGAAGCCGGTGGTCGGGATACCGCGACCTGACAAGAGTGACCATGCGCGCCAGCGACTGATAGTCACCGGTCGGCGTGACGTGTATCAGGTCGGGAATGGCCCAACGTTCAAGCTCCTTCTTGTAGACCACGAGACTGCCGGTCAGACAGACCACGACGAAATACAGCCCCAGGATGACACCGCTCCAGAGATGGAGCTGAAACATCGCCTTGCGCCATTGAACGTCTCGGGGTCGCCGCCAGTAGCTCATGTGCGTCCGTTCGTGTTGTGCGTCTTGCGGAAGGGGGCCGTCGCTCGCAGACTCGCCGAATGCGGGTTCGACTGTCCGGCACCCTCGACGACGTGAGTCGCCTGCTGCAGCAATGGCAGGTGGGTGACATAGACGTTGTGCTCGAGACCGACGAAGCCGTCGCGCCTGCGCCCGCGAGCCGCAGTGCCGTTCGGCCGCGACGGATGACCTGCGAGGCCGGGGCGGCGATTCCGTTGGGCGACGACGAAGTGCTCTGTGTTCGCGTCGGGATCGTCGCGACGACCACCATTCATGCGGACGGCACCGAAGTGCTGCTGGCCTTGGCCGGTGTGGGCGACGTGGTCGTGGGGCACCCGGACGACTCGTGCAGCCTCCACCTGCGTGCGCATGTGACGTCGGAGGTCGATGTGGTCACCTGGCGTGAGGCGTGCCGCGAGCCGGACGTCGCCGTGCGCCTCCGCACGCGTGTGCGTCAGGCCGAAGGCTGGGCGGCGGCGCAGGCGCGGCCCCGCATCGAAGATCGCGTCACGGGGCTGCTGTCGGAGTTGGCGCCGCGGTTCGGCCGTCCGCACGACTCGGGCACCCTCGTCGACGTCCGGCTCACCCACGGGCACCTGGCCGCGGCGCTGGGCGCGACCCGCGCCACCATGACCCGAGTGATCGGCCGGCTCAGGCGGCGCAAGGCGCTGCTGGTCGTCGGTGAAGGTGATGACCTGCGGTTCGTCTTGCGGCAGGTCGAGCGTCACGAACACGGCTGACGCCCTTTGGCGCCTCCCGGCACTGGGAACCAGGTCCCCGCCAGATGCACGACTTCGTACCATTCAATCTGCGCCGCCGGTTTCTTGAACGTGTGCTGTCGTCTGGTGCCGCATGCCGACCACAGCGCGACCACCGTCTCCACATCGTGGCACCCCGCGTCCTGGCATCGGACTTCGGTCACGAAGATCCGGTCACCTTCGGCGGGCATGAGCGCGAACGTGAGCTGGCGGCGCAGGCGGTCAATGGCCGGGCGATTCTGCGGCGCGGGGCCGATGACGAGATCCATCCAGAGACTTCTACTGCCAGCGTGCCAGCCGACGCGGTGTTCGCCGTGCCGTCGCTGCGGTGTCGCCTGACACCAACAGCCGGTGTGGTGAGGCGCCGTGCGTCGAAGGGCTCGCTCGCTACGCTGTGATGTTGACATGTCTCCCATGCCCGTCACCCAGCGACAGACACTCGGTCAGGTGCTCGTGTGTCTCGGCTGCTGCTGTGGCCGGCAGGACCGAGGCCGACCGGGCATCCCGCTGGAGTGGCTGAAGGCCGAGTGGAAACGCGGCGGTCTGCTCAAGCACGTACATCTGTCGGTGAGCGGATGCCTGGGGCCCTGCGATGTGCCCAACGTCGTGGCCATCGTGCGGCCGGACGGGCTGGAGTGGTTCGCGGAGATTGACCAGGATACCTACTACGCGGCCTTGCTCGACTGGGCGCGCGCCTCGGCTGCCGCCGGGCAGTTGCTGGACCTGCCGGCCGAGTTTCACCCCAAACGCCTCACCCGCTTCCGCGATACGCCAGCCGAGGTGTTGCGATGATGGCGTTGCGCGAGTTCGGCGCCGAGTGGGCCACACACATCGTGGAAGTCGGTGTGCTGTTGACGTTGACGGGATTCGCGCTGGCCTGGGTACGACATCGCATCGGCCTGCAGTGGGTGCGACGGGTGTTGGGGCGTGACGACGCAGTGGGACTGTTGTCGGGGGCCGCGCTCGGGGCGGTCACACCCGTCTGCTCCTGCAGCGTCGGTGCCGTGTATGCGTCGTTGCTGCACAACGGGGCCTCCACACGGTCGGCCGCAGCGTTTCTGTTTGCCGCGCCGGCCGTCAACGAAGTGGTGATCGTCGCGGTGCTGCTGGCGTTTGGTGCCGCCGGCGCCGGCATCTACGTGGTTGCCGGGCTGGCTGCTGCGACGCTGACCGGACGGTTCGCCGAGCGCCTCCACTTGCGGCCGTGCGCCTCGTGCGCCGCGTCAATGCGGCGCGACTGGCCCGATGAGACACAGTCGATCTGGCACCGTGCGATGGCTGATACCCGGGGGCTGGTGACCACCATGGCGCTGCCCGTCGCGGTCGGTGCGGCGATTGCAGCCGCGCTGCATGTCTGGTCCTGGGACCCCGCCTCGGTAATGTCCGGGGTGGGGGACGCCGCCTGGGCACCGGTGGCCGCAGCGGTTGTTGGTCTGCCCCTGCATGTGGAACCGGGCATGGTGGCTGCCCTGATCGTGCCCCTCGCGAGCAGCGGCATCGCGTTAGGGACATTGATCAGTCTCACGATGGCCACCACCGTGGCGTCGATGCCCGAAGGCGCGATGCTCAAGACCATCGTCGGCTGGCGCGGCGTCGGCACGCTGGCCGCGTGGTACCTGCTCTATACATCCCTGATCGGCGTACTGGTTAATACCTTCTGGAGTTGATGTCATGACACCCGCCCCCACTCGTGTTCCCGTAACTGTGCTGACCGGTTTTCTGGGTGCCGGCAAGACGACGTTGCTCAACCGGATTCTGACCGAACATCACGGCAAACGGATTGCGGTGATTGAGAACGAATTCGGTGAGGTCGGCGTCGACCAGGCGTTGGTCATCGGCGCCGAAGAAGAGATCTTCGAGATGAACAACGGGTGCATCTGTTGCACCGTCCGCGGCGACCTGATTCGTATTCTGGGCAATCTGATGAAACGCCGCGACCGTTTCGACTACATCCTGATCGAGACCACAGGCATGGCCGATCCCGGTCCGGTGGCGCAGACGTTTTTTGTGGACGACGAGATGAAGCGTCATCTGTCGCTGGATGCGATCGTGACGTTGGTCGACGCCAGGCATGTGCTTGATCACATCGACGACCAGGAGGAGGTGAAGGCGCAGATTGCGTTTGCCGACGTCATTCTGCTCAACAAGACCGACTTGGTCGAATCCGGCGATCTCGACAGGCTCGAGGCGCGGCTGCGCGGCATGAATACCGCAGCGAAGATTCATCGCACCCGCGACGCGTCGATTCCGGTCGGGCACATTCTCGATCAGGGCGGGTTTAACCTCACCCGGGCCCTCGACATGGACCCCGCGTTTCTTGAACCCGAATATCCGTTTGAATGGGCCGGCGTCTACGAGTGTCCGGCGGGAGACGTGGTGCTGTCGTGTCAGGCCGGGCCTGATCCGGCGATGCACGTCGCCGTGGTGCCGGTGGCGAGCGCGACCGAGACCGCACTGGAGGACGTCACGGAACCAGTCGTGCTGCTGTTCTCAGACGAGCCGGCACGCGTACCGTCCGGGGGCGTGTGCCGGCCGGGCCGTGACTTATGGGATCTGGACCTGTCGGCACCGCCTGCAGAGTTCGTCGTCCCCGTGTCGGAGGCCGGCGTACTGGCGCTGTTCACGCAGCATCATCCCGACGAGTTCACGATGACGGTCTCCGTGGCGGGACAACCCATTACCGCCGTGGTCTCACGGCACTACAAACCCGACCACGAACACGATGACACCGTCACGTCGGTCGGCATTGCCACGCCCGGTGCGGTGGACGTCAAGAAACTCAACACGTGGCTGAGTACGTTGCTGCAGACGCAGGGCCAGGATCTGTTCCGCATGAAGGGGGTTCTGAGCATCAGCGGCAGCGACGAGCGTTACGTCTTCCAGGGCGTGCACATGTTGTTCGATGGCCGCTTTGATGTGCCCTGGGGAGACGCACCCCGTCAGAACCTGCTGATCTTCATTGGGCGCAATCTCGACCGCGCGCGCCTGACCGACGGATTCCGCGCGTGCCTGGTGTGAACGCGGGTGACGTGACGCGGCTGTTCGAGGTCTGGCGCGCGCACGCGGGCGACCACGTGGTCGCGTGCGAGTGGTCTCGTGATGGTCAACATGCCGTCGTGGGATCGATCGCAGGGCGACTGATGCTGCTGGAACGCGCGACCAGTGCAGTGTTGTGGAAGGCCGAGGCGCACGCCGCAGGCCTGGCCGCTGCCGACTGGCATCCGGTGACGTCGGCGGTTGCCACGATTGGCCACGATGGTCGGTTGTGTCTGTGGGACGGGTTGACCGGCACACTCACGCGCACGTGTGCCGCGGCCGCGTTGTGGGGGATGGCCGTGCAGTGGAGCGCTGACGGCCGATGGCTCGCGTCCGCGGCGGGCCGCGCGGTGCAGGTCTGGACGCCGGAAGGCGACGAACACCGCACCTGGCCCGGTCATCGCGCCACGGTCGCCGACCTCGTCTGGCATCCGTCTGACGCGCAGCTGTGTGCGGCGACCTACGGCGGCCTGGTGATCCTGGCGCCGGATGCGCAAAAGCCGCTGCGGACGCTCAACTGGCAGGGGTCGTCATTGGTGGCTCGCTGGAGCCCGGACGGAAAATACATCGTGACGGGTGAGCAGGACTCGTCGGTGCATTTCTGGATCACCGCCACGGGCAAGGACCTGCAGATGACGGGGTATCCGGGCAAGGTGCTGGAGCTGTCGTGGAGCCCCGACAGCCGCTGGTTGGCCACCGGCGGCGGCCGCGAGGTGTGCATCTGGCACTGTGGCGGAAAGGGGCCGAAGGGCACGACGCCCCTGGTCGTGTCCGGTCATCGCGACCGGGTGTCGGCGGTCGCGTTTCACCCCGACGGCCGTCTGCTGGCCTCAGGAAGCGACGATGGCCAGGTGCGGATGTGGCGTGTCGATGGGGCCGACCGTTGCGCACCCGCCGGTGCGCTTGATCTCGGTGAGCCGGTGTCGCAGTTGGTGTGGTCACCGGACGGCCGCGACGTGCTCGTCGGCGGTGCGCGTGGCGCCGTGTGGCTCGTCCACCCAGGGTGATCCGGCACGCAACATCCGCAGGCCGTTCAGGGTGACGACGACTGTGATACCCGTGTCGGCCAGCACCGCCAACCACAACGAGGGCTCACCCTGCAGTGTCGTCGCGAAAAACACCAGCTTGACCGCCAGCGCACCGAGAATGTTCATCCGGATGGTGCGCAGCGTCCGTCTCGCGTGTGACGTCAGCCAGGGCACCAGGCGGAGGTCCGTGCCGACAATCACGATGTCGGCCGTTTCAAGCGCCGCATCGGTCGCGCGGGCCCCGATGGCGATTCCCACTGAGGCCTCGGCCATGGCCGGGACGTCGTTGATGCCGTCGCCCACAAAGGCCACGGCACCCTCGCGCGCCTGCGCCGTGATCGCGGCCTGTTTGGCCAAGGGCAACAACCCCCCGCGAGCATCAGCGATGCCTGCCGCTGCAGCCATCGCACTGACCGCATGGGGTTGATCGCCTGAGAGGAGACTGACGGCATGGCCCTGTGCCCGCAGGGCGGTGACGGTGGCCGCAGCCTCGGGACGCAGGACGTCACGCATGCCGAACAACGCCCAGATTGCCTGCCCGTCTCCGCAAGCCACCACACTGAGGCCGCGACCTTCCATCGCGCGGACGTGTGTGAGGACCTCGGCTGTGAGCGCCTGCGTCGGGGCGCCCTTGATGGCACCGACCCACAAACCGCGCACGTCGTCCACCTGGATGCCGACGCCAGGTGTGGTCGATACGTCGCCCAGGTGGGTGGCTCGTGCACCGCGCTGGGCGGCGTAGTGCAGCAACGCATGTCCGACGGGGTGCTCCGAGTGGGCTTCGACCGAGGCCACCATGGCCAAGGTGGTCTCGGCCGGATAGGGGGCAAGGAACACCTGTGCCTCGATTGACGGCGTGCCTCGTGTGAGCACGCCGGTCTTGTCGAACGCGATGGCGCGCAGATGGGCGACCTGTTCGAGATGTTCTCCACCCCTGACGTGTACACCCCGTCGCGAGGCGGCTTCAAGGGCCGCGACGATGGTTACCGGTGTGGCTACGACAAACGCGCACGGACACGAGATCAGGATGATGGCCAGTGCGCGATGCAACGCGTCGTCCCATGGCACGGCGAACACCAGCGGCGCGGCGACGGCCATCGACAGCGCCAGCCCGAGCACGGTCGGCGTGTAGACACGAGTAAACCGCGTAATCCATTGTTCGGTTCGGGTGCGGCCTTCACGGGTGTCGGCCGCCGCGCGCAGGACGCGAGCAAGCGTGCTGTCTTCCGGTGTGACGTCGGCGCGCACGCGCAAGACGCCCGCACCGTTGATCGAACCGGCATGCACCTGGTCGCCGGCCCGCTTGGACACGCCGATGTGTTCACCGGTGTGGCTGGCTTCGTCCACCGTCGACACGCCGCCTTGCACCGTCGCATCCACGGGGATACGCGCGCCCGGCTGAATCCACAACTCGCTGCCGCGTGTGATGACGGCGTCATGCTGGTGGCAACCACACGTGTCCTGGTGCTGCAACAGGCCGGCGACGCTGGCGCGGGCACGAGCCGAGTTCCACGCTTCCAGCCAGGCGGCGACGACAAACAACGTCGCGACGGCCGCGCCCTCGGCCAGTTCTCCCAGCCAAACGGCGCCAATGGCCGCAACGACTACGAGCACGTGCATGTCGAGGACTCGGCGCTTCAGTGAACGGGCCGCTCGCGGCAGAATCGAGACGCCGGCTGCCGCCAACGCCAGCGCGTACGCCGTGACGCTGACGACGGCGCTGCCGTCGTGGTCAACCTCGGTGACCAACGCCAGCCACTGGCCTGACTCGATCACCTGGGCGGCCAGCCCGATGGTCAGAGACACCAGAGCCACCGCACCGGCAAACCATGTGCGCCGATCGATATCGAGCGGCGTTGTCGCCGTCTGACCCGCCGTAACCAGCCTCAGGCCGGCGTGTTGGGCCGCCGTGTGCGCGTGCCCGACAGCCTCGGCGGACGTGGCATGAAAGGACACTGTGGCCCGGGCAAGGTCGACACGAACGTCGCGGATGCCCCTACAGCGGCCCAGTGCGTCTTCGAGCACTCGTGCTTCATGCGCACAATGGAGGCCGACAACGCCAAGCCTGGTCTGCTCTGCCATGTGGGGAAGTTTTGGCGACTTTGCCCGCCCTATTGATTGGAATCCCACCAGTGTGCCGAATCGCACCGGCAGTGGGTGTGGGATGCGGGTGAATGGGAGGCGGGGTCGCCGTCGGCCGGGCAAAAACGGCGCTTCGTACGGCGGCCGTCGGGCTTCGTTGGAAACTCCTGGTCGGGCAGCAGGTGTTCATCGAGAATATCGGCCGTGATCACTATCCTCGGTCGGGGACATTGCGGATGGCGGCGCTTGGGGGTGTGCGCCCTGTGCCTGACCACATGGCTCGCGGCACTGACCATTGGCGCGCAGGCGCAGCAGCAGACGACCAAGGCTTCCGCCGAGCGCCACAGGGGGCACCACCACGAGGCGCCGCATGGGGGGACGCTGGTGGAAATCGGCGACCACTTTGCGTTCCTTGAGTTCGTGCACGATTCGGAGGCAGGCTCACTGACGCTTTATGTGCTGGACGGCAGCGCGGAGAAGGCGGTGCGGATCACCCAACCGTCCGTCATGTTCATGCTCGCCGGCCCGGGCGCAGCGGCCACACCGCTCGAACTGAAGGCGCGTGCTCGGGCGATTACGGGCGAAACCGTCGGGGATACCTCAGAGTTTGTGGCGATCTCCGACTTGCTCAAGGGACTCAGGGCCGGCCGCGGCACAGTGGTCCAGCTGTCAATCAAGGGACAAACGCTCAAGGACCTCGCGGTGAAGTGGCCGGACGACGAGCACCAGTGAGGCGGCTGGCGCGCCCCGCCGCCTCGGTGGTCGCGGCGGCCCTGATCGCGGTTGCCGCCCTCGAGGCGCGATGGGAATCTCCGGCTCTTCAGACCAGCGACCGGATTCCGATCGATCCGCGCATCACGGTCCGGACATTACCCAACGGGTTGCGCACCTACGTTCGCGCTAACAAGCGCCCCCCAGGCCGCGCGGAATTGCGCGCAGCCTGTGCCTGCGCACTGTTTTTGATGAGTGGTCGATTCAGCGTGGTGAGTGGGCACTGCGGACCCGCAACACCAGTCGCGCCGGGGTTACCATGGCGCCGATGCGCCTGATGATCTGCCTTGTGGCGGGACTCCTGATGTCGCTGGCCGTGTTGCCCGCGCAGCAGCGCCCGGCGTGGGAGCCGCCGTCGCCGCGGATTAGTCCGGCGGGGTTGTTGATCCTCGACTGGATGCGGCTCGGCAGTTTTGACTACAACCCGCTCGACTGGGACACCCCGACCCCCAAACGCGCCGGTGGCCTCGTGCCGCCATACATCCGCAAACTCGACGGTGCACCGGTTGAGATCGTCGGCAACATTCTGCCGCTTGATTTTGATGGGGGCGGATCCTACGAGTTCATTCTCAACGCCACAGTGGATGCCTGCGGCTTTGGCGGTGTCCCCCGCATCAACGAGTGGATACACGTCCAGATGAAACCCAGAGAAAAGACCCGCCCGCTGAAACCCGGCCACGAAGTCCTCGTGCGGGGGGTGTTCAGGGTCCGGGAGGTCGTCGACCGTGACCGGCTGACCGGCCTCTATGCCATGGTTGCCGACAGTGTGACGGCGCGGCCATAGCGACCGTTCATTGAGAAAAACGGCAGGTTTGTTGAAAATCGATACCGGCCGTTGCTCGGCCACGGACAATGGTGCTTGTGACACATCGCACATTGCGGGTCCTGCTGGCCACTGCGGTCATGGCGCTGATTCCGAACCTGCTCCTGGCGCAGACGGCAGCCGGCAGGACCACAACTCGGGACCACAAAGGCCACCACCACGAAGCGCCGCACGGCGGCACGTTGGTGGAAGTGGGCGACCACTTCGCGTTCCTCGAGTTCGTGCACGATGCAGACGCCGGCACGCTGACCCTGTACGTGCTGGACGGCAGCGCCGAAAAGGCCGTGCGCGTGACGCACACCTCCGTGACGTTCATGCTGAACCGTCAGGGCGCGCCGGCTGTCCCCATTGAGCTCAAGGCACGAGCCCGGGCCATCACCGGCGAGACCGTCGGCGATACCTCGGAATTCGTTGGGTCCGCCGACGTTCTCAAGGCCGTCAAGGGTGGCAGTGGCCGGGTGGTCCACCTCACCATCAAGGGACAGACGATCAAGGACCTGGCGGTCACGTGGCCGGTCGGCGACCGTCCCTGATCCACGCAGCGGCGGCGAGGCGCGGCGGTAATCGCGCAGGTCAGCGTACGATCGCTGGTGCCGACACGGGCGCGGAGGGTCAACGGCGCATCCTGCGTGGCCCCGGATGTGACTGACTGCACCCGTCCGTCGACAACCGCGACGGTCTCAAGGTCGGCATCGAGCAACACACTCGTGATGCGGTCGTCCGCATGCCGCGTCTCCACGACGAACGCGGCATCCACAGGCTTGAACACCTCCAGAACGCCGAGCCCTGGTTCCTCGATCCACGCGTAGTGCCACAACCGTCCGCCGGATCGCCAGCCGACAATGATCGCGCCGGCGGGGTCTTCGGCAAATCTCGCGGAGACACCCACACCGTCACCGTCGCTGATGTGCAAGGCGTACGTGGTGATCCGTTTGGGCAATTCCTCCGGCGGCATGCCCTCGGTGTTGGTCCCGACGGCCTTGACCATGTCCTGCAAGTGCAGAGGCCGGTAGTAGTTCTGCTGCGCGTCAGCCGACGCCGGCAGCAGCATCGCCGCCAGGGCGAACGTGGCGAATGCACCGGATCGCATACCGATGACTATATTCCCGGAACCGTATAATCCTGGCATGCGATTCCTGCTGCTCCTGTGTGTCCTCGTTGGTGTTGCGACGGTTGCCGCCCAGCAGACTGACCCCATGACTGAACGCGCCAGACGCCTGCTCCGCGACACCCCGGTGTTCGACGGTCACAACGACTACCCATGGCAGATCCGGGAACTCGCCAAAGGTGATCTGACACTGTTCCCGCTGACGGCCGCACAACCGAAGCTCCACACCGACTTTGCCCGGCTCGCCCGTGGCGGCGTCGGCGCCCAGTTCTGGTCCGTGTACGTGCCGTCGACGATGCAGGGCCAGACGGCGGTGACGGCGACGCTCGAACAAATCGACGTGGTGCATCGCATGATCGCCGCGTGGCCGACGCGACTCGAACTCGCGGTGTCTGCTGCCGACGTCGAGCGTATTCAGAAGGCCGGGCGGATCGCATCGCTCATCGGCATTGAGGGCGGTCACTCGATCGATTCGTCGCTCGGCACGCTCCGCATGATGTACCGCCTGGGCGCACGGTACATGACGCTCACGCACAACCACAACACGCCGTGGGCCGACTCAGCCGCGGAGCCACCGGCGCACGGAGGCCTCACGGCCTTCGGTGAAGACGTCATTCGCGAGATGAACCGACTCGGAATGCTGGTGGACCTCAGTCACGTGTCGCCGGACACGATGGCCGACGCCCTGCGTGTCTCCACCGCGCCGGTGATCTTCTCGCACTCCAACGCCAAGGCCGTCACCAATGTGCCGCGCAACGTGCCGGATGAGATCCTGACGCAGCTCAAGGCCAACGGCGGCGTCATCATGGTCACGTTTGTGCCCGGCTTCCTCTCACAGGAGGTGGCCGCATTCAACGCCATCCCCGCCGACCAGCGCGCCGGCAGAGAGGCACCGCGGGCCACCCTGATCGACGTGGCCGATCACATCGATCACATCCGAAAGGTGACAGGCATCGACCACATCGGGATCGGTGGCGACTTCGATGGCATCACACAGGTCGTGCTGGGCCTCGAAGATGTCTCGACGTACCCGGAGTTGATTGTCGAACTGCTGCGACGCGGGTATTCAGATGACGATATCCGCAAGATCACAGGGAGAAATATCCTCCGCGCCCTGAAGGGCGCCGAGGCTGTCGCACGCCGATAAACACAAGAGCCACGGAGAGTTCACAGGCGCGGAGGCACGGAGTATTTTCTTTGGGTCTGCTCTTCGAGAAGGTCCCCACGTCCTCCGTGGCCCGGATCCCCGTGGTGCCCCCACCCAAATAGTCCTCCGCGCCTCCGTGCCTCCCTGTGAACGTGTTTAGAAGAACTTCACCGAATACGTGATCTTCACGCCGCGCCCCATCTCGGCGGCAAGGTCCTTGATGAAGGACGTGTGCAGCCGGTAGGTTTCGTTCGTGAGGTTGTAGGCCTTGAAGGCGACAACGTGTGTGGCGTGACCGCGGGCGAGCAGATACGACGCCCCCAGGTTGATCACCGTCGAGCCGGGCGTTGAGGTTTCATCGCCGAACACGTTGTTCTGTGCCGCGGTGAACACAAATTCCGGCCCGAACTTGATGCCGCCGATCGGCACGTCCACTTCAAGCCGTGCCGACAACGCCGGGATGCGCGGCAGAAACTGACTCGTCTCGGTCGACCGGGCACGCACATAGCTCGCGCCACCGTGCAGGTGCAGACGCGGGTGCAGATCGAGGCTGCCCGACGCGTCAAAGCCGATGAAGCGGGCATCCACCTGTTCGAACGTGGCCTCGCGCAGTCCGTCGATCTCCTCGTCGTGCACATCAAGGAACACGAAGTTCCGAATGTTGTACGCGAACAGGTTCAACTCGCCCTGCGCCTTCTGGTGCCGGCTGCGGAAGCTGACATCCACACCGAGCGTGCGTTCGGTTTCCAGATCCGGATTGCCGATCTCGAACGCCAGGTTGCCGACGTGGGGGCCGAAGTTGTAGAGCTCCTCGAGCGCGGGCGCGCGCGACGCTCCGCTCAGATTCACCACGAATGCGCCCATGGTGCCCAGGTTCCGGTGCAGGCCCAGCGAACCCGACAACGACGTGAAGGCACGGTCGCGGACCGCTGGCGCCTCGTCGCCATGGTCGTCGTGGTCATCATGGTCGTCGTGGTCGTCATCGTGGTCCCCTTCGGGACGCGCACTGACGTCGTAGGAGGTGCGCTCAATGCGGCCACCAAACTGCAGACGGAAGCGCCCGAAGTCCATCTCCTCGTACACGAAGCCCGCGAGCGCATTCTGCAACGTCGCCGGCGCCAACGCTTCCGCTCCGCGCGCCTCGAAGTCGCGACGGAACCATTCCGCACCCATGCGGCCGGTCAGGCGTCCACGACGCTTCTGTTCGAGCTCGGCGCGGAGCGTGGTGGTGTTGTTGCGGAACTCGGTGCCGACCTCCTCGATGCCGTCTTCGATTTCGAGTTCGTCGTGCCCGTAGTTCGTGTACGCAAACGTCAGCTTGACGATATCGAACAGGCTGTTGGTCAGATTGCGGGCGCCGAGATCGAATCTCAGATCGCGGCGCAACGATGCGATGTCCACATCAGCCGAATGTTCATCGTGGTCATCATCATGATCGTCATCGTCATGATCGTCGTCATGATCGTCGTCGTGGTGATGATGAAACAGGCCGGCGAACGGAATGCCGAACCGGCCGTCCTCAACCGTCACGCCCGCGCTGAAGAAGGCCTTCGTCCCGACGTAGCCGAACCCGACACGGCCTGTCTGCAGGCGGCTGGCCGAGTTCTCGATGGTCTCGTCCGGCGTCTTGTAGTCACCACTGCGGCGCGACCCGCCACCGGCCCAGATCGTCCAGCCACCCTTGCCGTACTGGATGCTGCCGTTGGCGCCGAACGACGCATCGGCGCTGCCGGCGTCAAACGTGAGACCGCCCAACGATCCGACAAACGGAGACACACGGAACGCGTCCTGCGGACTGACGGCGTTCACCACACCGCCAATCGCGTTGGATCCGAACAACAGCGTCGCAGGACCCTTCACCACTTCCAGTCGATCGAGTCCTGCGGCATCGATCGTGATGCCGTGGTCGCCGGACGTGCTTGACAGGTCACCCGTGCGGATGCCGTCCTGCATGATGAGCACGCGATCACCGTCGAACCCACGGATGATCGGCCGTCCGCTGCCCGGACCAAACGACCGCTTCGACACGCCCGGAGCTGCGGCCAGCGCGTCGGCCAGTGACGTCCCGATGTTCTTCGCCAGCTCAACACTGTCGAGGCTGGTAATCGCATTAAACGACTCAAACGTTGTCGCCGTGCCGGACGCACTGGCGGTGACCGTCACGTTCTCGTGCACGGTTTCGATCGACAGCGAGAACTCAACCGAGATGGTCTGCCCCGCCACGACCGTCACACTCTTGCGCGCCGCGGAAAAATGTTCCCGCTGCGCGATCACTTCAAACGTGCCCACCGGCACATTGGGAATCTCAAACGTCCCCGCCTCGGACGTCGTCGTTGTCCGACGCGCGCCGATGATGATGACGGTGGCGCCATGGACGGGCTGCCCCGACGCCTCAAACACAACCTTGCCGGTGACCGTGCCACCAGCGACCTGGGCAAACGCGGTCGAGGCCAACGCCACGACCATCAACGCGGCAACTGCCGCAAACCGCATACACCTTCGCATGAAAGATCTCCTCTGAACTCTGAATGGAGCCCACGGGCTTCAGCCCGTGGGACAGACACAAGGGCTAAAGCCCTTGTGCTCCGAATTGCGCTTGTGCCAGACGGCACCGAGTAGTCGGGCTCAGAGAGTCGCCGGAGGCGCGCGGGCGGAAAGGGCGCGCAGTGTGGCTGCGCGGGTGCCTGGATCGACGGACGCCGGCGGCACCACCTGCCGGACGTCTCGGAACAACGTGATCTGCGCCGGCCGGGCGGCCGTACGCATCGTGCGCAACCAGTGACAGACCTCACAGTGCGCGTTATCGCCGGGCTGACCAGTGCCAACCACCGGTCCGGATCCGTGGTCGGCACCATAATCAACGGCCCAGTGCGGGTCGTCGTTGAACTGGTGGGTCTCCCCGATCCACGGCAAGCCCAGCACGCCCAGAAGGGAGGCCAGCACGACAGTCGCGATTGCGCGTTGGGCTCGCATCCCCCAATTATAGCGGGGCTGGTGGACGGATGGGTAGCTGTGCAGGTGGGGCCTCACTGCGAATCTCCCGACGACCCGTAGATGTCCGGCACCTTCGAGCCCATGGCCCGCAGATACGCAGACAACTGCCCGCGATGATGGATGCTGTGGTTGTTCGTGAGCGAGAAATGCGACACGGCCGGCATCTGCATCATGCCGAAGAAGTCGACAATGCGCGTAAGGTCGTCCGGGGATGCGGCGGCGGGGTCAAACACAAACTTGCCATCGGGCCGATAGTCGCCCTGCTCCCGGTTTACGGCCGCCAGCACCTTCGAGGGTGGCCATCTCCCGTCGCATCCCCCCCCCCCACCATCTGCTCCGCCACAAATTTCGCCTGGTCACCGGTCATCGTCGTCCTCCTCAAGTTCGGAATGGTACCTCGTTACGCCAGCCGCCGGTTCACTTCCGCCCAGTTGATGACATTCCAGAAGGCGCCGACATAATCCGCACGGCGGTTCTGATACTTCAGGTAATACGCGTGCTCCCAGACGTCGAGACCGAAGATGGGCGTGCGCCCTTCCGCAAACGGCGTGTCCTGGTTGGCGGTGCTGTGGACGATGAGCGTGCCGTTGTCGTTGCTGAGCCAGGCCCAGCCGCTGCCGAAGCGCGTGGTCGCGGCCTGATTGAAGAGTTCGCGGAACGTGTCGAAGCTGCCGAAGGCACCGGTAATTGCCGCCGCGATGGCGCCCGTCGGCGCCCCACCGGCGTTGGGGGCCATCAACGTCCAGAACTGCACGTGGTTGTAATGACCACCGCCGTGATTACGGATGGCGGTCCGGATGTCGTCCGGCACCGCGTTGAGATTGCGCAACATCTCCTCCAGCGGGCGCTTGGCCACATCAGGGTGTTTCGCAAGCGCCGTATTCGCGCCGGTGACATACGCCTGATGATGTCGCTGGTGATGAATCGTCATCGTCTGCGCATCGATGTGGGGCTCGAGCGCAGCCACCGAATACGGCAGCGCGGGCAGACTGAAGGGGCCTGACGCGGCCTGCGGCGCCGCGGCGCTGAGCTTCGGGTTGAGGGCCACGGCCAGGGCCGTGCCTCCGGCCAGCGACAAGAGTTCTCGGCGTGTGAGCATGGGTCTACTCTAGTGCTCGGGTGCACAACTGCACAAGTGCACCGTAGAATGTCCTCGTGCTCGTCAACTGCGCTGCATACAGGAACGGTCAACGTGTCGCCGACATTGGGGTCAGCGACATCAGGGCGCACTTGCGCGAGCCGGGTGGATTTGTGTGGGTGGCCGTCAAGGATCCCGACCCGGCTGAGCTGAGCCAGCTGCAGGCGGAGTTTGACCTCCACGAACTCGCCGTGGAAGACGCCCGGCATGGCCATCAGCGCCCCAAAATCGAGGAGTACGGATCTTCCCTCTTTGTCGTCCTGCATCTGGTGGAACCACGCGGTGACGAGCTCACGGTCGCAGAGGTCGCCATCTTTGTCGGTCCGCAATACATCGTCTCCGTCAGAAGCAATGCGGAAGTTGGCTTCACCGACGTGCGGCGCCGCTGTGAACACGAGCCCGGGCTGCTCTGCCATGGTCCCGCGTACGTGCTGTACGCGCTCATGGACGCGGTCGTCGACCGGTACTTCCCGCTGATCGACACACTCACGCGCGAGATCGAGGACATCGAAGAACGGATCTTCGCAAGCCAGACGACGCGCGAAACCATTGAGGCGTTGTATTCATTCAAGCAGCGCCTGATGGTGCTCGACCACGCGATTTCGCCGCTGATCGAGGTCACAAGCAAATTGCATGGCGGCCGCGTCCCCCCGATCTGTGCGGGCCTCAACGACTACTTCCGGGACGTCTACGACCATCTGATCCGTCTCGACCAGGCCACCGACAACCTGCGCGACATGGTCAGCACGGCACTGTCGGTCAACCTGTCGCTCATCACGCTGCAGGAAAGCGAAGTCACCAAGCGCCTCGCCGCCTACGCCGCGCTGGTCGCCGTGCCGACAATGATCGCGGGGATCTACGGGATGAACTTCACCCACATGCCGGAACTCGACTGGCGGTTCGGCTATCCGGCGGCGGTGGGCGTGATGGTGGCCATAGACGGATATCTGGTCTATCGCTTCAGAAAAGCGGGATGGTTGTGAGTCAGTGCTGAGTGCTCGGTGCTCAGTGCTGGGTGCCGGTGCTCAGTGCCAAGGTGCCACGTGCTCGGTGCGCGCTGCCCGGCCTCCGGTCGGGCGCACTCGGCACTCAGCACAAGGCACACAGCACGAGCACTGAGCACCCAGCACCGTGCACTCAGCACTACTCTGGCCGTTCGTACCCTTTCCTCGCCCTGACCGCGTATGACCCTGGTCGCATGACCGAGACCTTGACCTCATGCCACCCTGGCGTGTCCACGCCCTTTGGGATGTAGCGGAGCACGTAGGCGGAGCGGAAGTCTTCGATGATCTTCGCGAACGCCTCGGCGCGGTTGGACAAGTGATGAATCGACCCGCCGGAGACCTGCACGGCATCAAACAGCGCGTCCTGACTCTCGCGCCATCGTCGATCTTCACGCTCGCGCATCCGATTGCCGTCTGTTTGCGGTCCTGCCGGCGATCCTGAGATGACCGCGTGCAGGACGGCGTCGGCCTTGCCGGCGATGGATGGCAACTGGCGGCCATCCAGCATGCTCCAGGCGTCGTCGCCCTCGGTGAAGACCACGACGAGGTGGCGCCGCTCGGGTTCGCCGGGCCTGACGAGGGCGAGAAAGATGGTGTCGTGAAGCGCCGTGACCTTCACGGCGTCCGGCCGCGACAGCGCAGGGAGCGGGTCGTGGGCCGGCCGCATCGACATCACCTCACGCGCCTCCCTGAAGATGCCCAGCCAGCGCCAGCGATCCTCGGCGCGCAGCAGTCGCTGCATGCCGACCGCCGATCGGAGGAACTCGCCGAAGTCGTTGCGTGCGCTGGTCGAGAAGTCGAGCACGATGGTGAGATCGAGGGGCATCGTGCCCTGGGTGACCGAATCGATCTCCTGCACGACGCCGGTGTCGGCCAGGCGGAAGTCCGCCGCCGCGAGACCGACGACCGGGTTGCGGCCGCGCATGACGGTGGCGTCGATAGCGACGAGGTTAGCGGTGGCGCGGAAGACGGCTTATTGAGTGGCCGCCTGAAGTTCAGGCGGCCCTACGTACCCAGGCGGCCCTGCGGACACGACGACCGCACCCACGATGAAGAGCGCGGCCCATCGGAGCCGGATCATCGCGCCTCCCGCATCTGGCGCGTGTAGTGCCCGGCCCGGCGGGCATCACCTTCGACCATGAGCAACCAGAGATCCTTCCATGCGTGATTGTGCTGATCGCGCATCGCGCGTTCGAGCACCCGCGCGGCTTCGAGGCGCTGACCCGCCGTCATCAACTCGGCGGCAAGCAGGGTATTGAGGTTGGGCGAGGTGTCGTAGCGGGCGTGCGCTGCCTTGTAGGCCGCCAGTGCATCGGCGGGTCGGTTGGCGTGATGAAAGATCCAGCCTCGAAAGTAGTCGGCGGCCGCGAGATGAATGCGATCGGAGGTCGCGGCGCTCGCGCGGTCGAGCCACCGGAGTGCCGTGTCCCAGTCACGGCGCAACATGCGGAGCTGCCCGATGCGTAAGACCACCTCACCTTCCATCCCCGGTTCCGCGAGCAGCGCCTCAAACTCGCGTTCCACCTCGTTGAAGGGTCCGCTGTTCATCGCACGGGCGGCGGTCTCGAGATGGCGAATGACATCATGCCGGCCCGCGACCTACGGCCCCAGCCCACTTCGACCGATATTGAAGCGCTGGGTGGCGTCCGTCAACGCGGCCGCTCGCGTCACGATCTCGGCCAGTCGCAGCCGCGGATGAGTGCCGATTCTCCCGCGAGCCTCCTTCAAGTGGCCGTTCCAGACCTCCTCGCGCACGGCGAGACGCCAGCGAGGTGGCGGCGTGGCGCTCGAACCGTAGATGACTCCGCGAGCCCCCTGAAGCGCGTTCCACTCGCCGGCTTCCTGCAGGAGCGCAATGGACGCCAGCCACCACCATGGTTCCCACGGCCCGACGGGGCCCGACGTCGGCATCTGGTCACACGCCCACGCCACAATCGGTGCGTTGAAGTTCTGATGATCAAACGGCGGTGACTCCGAGCGTTGTGGCGCGTTCGGGTCAGGTGTGATGGTGAATGCGTTCCCCAGACTCCTGCCGTCGCACGCGCTCGGCACGCTGCTGAGGCGTCGTGGACTTCACGTCAGCAGGGCCAATCCACGCCTCAAGGGCCGTAATGGCCGTGGCGACTTCGAAGCCCCCAAACGGCTTCGCGTCCACGGCGTTGGCGTGCTCCCCCCTGGCGTACAGATCCAGCGCCTCGGTCACACGCATCCGCTGCGCGCCCGCGCCGGCCGTCGACACGATCGCCCACACGCCGACCGCGGCCACCGCCCAGACCCACCGCCGCTGTAGCTGCATACCCTCAGCTATTAGACATCAGCACGTGTCGATCGGCCGTCGTTCACCGACCCGCCCATCCGCTATGCTTGGGCATGGCCGATTTCCACTTCCGCAAGGTGTTCCTGCTGTTCATGGTGGGAGCCCTGACGATTGGCTTGCTCTTCGTCCTGCGCGGCTTTCTGCTGACGATTCTCGTGTCGGCATTGATGGCGGGGCTGGTGTATCCCGTCCATGCACGGCTGACTCAGAAGCTCGGCGACCGACCGCACCTGGCCGCGAGCATCACGCTGCTGCTGATGTTCGTGCTCATCGTCGGCCCCCTGCTCGGTATCGTCAGTCTTGTGGTCAGTCAGGCGGCCTCGATCACCGAGAACATCCGGCCGGTGGTCGAACGCACGATCAGCGAACCGACGTATCTGGACCGCGTGTTGCGGGACCTTCCCGGGTATGAATTCGTCGCTCCCTACCGGGAGCAGATTCTGACGACGGCCGGCAATGTGGTGAAGTCGATCGGCGGCTTCCTGGTGTCGTCGCTGTCGACCACAACCCGCAGCACGGTGTCGTTCCTGTTCCACTTCATCATCGCGCTCTACACGATGTTCTTCCTGTTGCTGGATGGCACGAGCATGTTGCGGGCGGTGCTGGATCACCTGCCGCTGCACGCCGACGAGAAGGACCTGCTGACGGACCGTTTTGTGTCGGTGACACGCGCCACCATCAAGGGCACGATCATCATCGGCATCATTCAGGGCGCGATGGCGGGCCTCGCGTTCTGGGTGGTCGGCATTCCGAACGCGGCGTTCTGGACGGTCGTCATGGCGGTGCTGTCGATCCTGCCGCTCATCGGCTCAGCCCTCATCTGGGTGCCGGCGTGCATCATTCTGTTCGCGTCTGGTGCGGTCACCAAGGCGATTCTGCTCGCCACCTTCTGCGCGCTCATCGTCGGTTCCGTCGACAACGTGCTTCGCCCTCGACTCGTCGGGCACGACACGAAGATGCACGACATCGTGATTCTGTTTTCGACGCTCGGTGGACTCGCGGTCATCGGACCACTCGGCTTCATCCTTGGTCCCGTGCTCGCCGGCCTCTTCGTCACCGGCTGGCAGATCTTCGGCATGGCCTACCGCGACGAACTCATCGACGGCGCGCCGCGGATCATCACATCAGAGAACGAGCAGTGCTGAGTGCTCGGTGCTGAGTGCTCGGTGCCTGTGCTCAGTGCCAGGCGCTGAGTGCTTTATGCACCCAGTACCAAGCACCCGGCACCGAGCACTCAGCACCGAGCACCCAGCACTTACTTCGTGATTGTGAGTCCAGTCACGACAACGTCCATGTTGTGACCGATGCGGAGGCCGACGATGCCGTTGGTGGAGGCGAGTTTGCCGGCGCCGACGACTTCCGTAATGGGGTAGGTGGCGACGTCGGTGCCGTTGATGTTGCAGGTGACGTTGCCGCCGCGCACGCTGATGGAGATGTCCTGCGTGACGGTGCCCTCAGGCCCGGCCTTGCGGATCGCGTCGTTGGCGGTGCCGCGGTTGCCGCCCAGGCGGAAGACGCCGTTGGTGCCGTCGGATGCGAAGCCGCGCATGATGAACGTGCCATTGCCGTAGGCCGAGCAGTAGAGCAGGTTCGCCTTCGGCGTGTCGAGATCCTTGCCGCCGATGAACAGGCCGTAGGGATGCGGGTGGTTGCTGTGCTTGAGGTGATTGGATTCGGCGAATGAGGCCTTCACCGTGAAGTCGCCGCTGGCGACGTGGGCGGTGTTCCAGTAGATGTTGTTCGGCCCGGCATTAATCGTGATGGCCGAACCGTCGGCCACGAACTTCGAGTCATTGATCGACCGCCCCTGTTTGAGGGAGCCGGCATCAATCACGTTCCCCAGCCACCCGGCACCGGTGATGCCGCCGCCCGGCACCACACGATCGGGATCGCCCTGACGCGCATTCACACTGGACACGAACACTCCCACCGCGAGTGCGATTGTTGCTGCCGACACGAACCGTTTGACCTGACGCATACTCTGTCTCCTCCACCCGCACGGTGTGTGCTATTTGATTGCAATCTGATACACCTTCGGCCACTTCTTCCCGGTGACAAACATCCGCTTGCCGGCCGCGTCGTACGCGATCCCGTTGAGCACATCGGCGTCCGGCGTGCGCTGGTAGAGCGGCCAGAGGTTCGACAGATCGAGCCAGCCGGTGACCACGCCGGTTGACGGGTTGATGCGGGCGATGCGATCGGTGGTCCAGACGTTGGCCCAGATTTCGCCCTCCACCCATTCGAGTTCATTCAACTGCGACACGGGACGCCCGGCGTCCGTCACGGTCATGTTCCGCAGCACCTTCTGTGTCTTCGGGTCGAGCCAGAACAGCTTCTCGCTGCCATCACTCATGACAAGGCCACCCTTCACGTCGTAGGCGATGCCCCACCCTTCGGTGGCGTACGTGAACGTCCGCTTCGGTGCGAAGGTCTTGCGGTCGTAGACAAATCCAATGTTGTGCTGCCAGGTCAGCTGGAGCAGTTCGTCGCCGACCAGCGCAAGACCTTCGGCGAAGTACTTCGCCTCCAACGCCCGGCGCTGCAACACCTTGCCGGTGGCAATCTCGACGCGACGCAGCGACGACTGCCCTTCCAGCCCGGTGCTCTCGTAGAACTCGCCGTCGACGTAGACCAGCCCCTGCGTGAACGCGCTCGGATCATGCGGGAACGTCTGCACCACGGTCACGCCCCGCACCGGCGCCGCCTGCCGCTGCGCCTGCATCGCCGGCATCACACACAGCCCCGCCACAAGGCCACACACCAGCACTCGCCTTCTCATGAGACGTTCAGCCTACCGGAATTTGCCCCGCCGTGCACGTGCAAGGCCGTGTGGACAAGACGTTCGCTTTCGTGCCACAAATGGGTGGCCATCTCGAGGTCACGCGCGGCCGGTGAGGGGTCGCGCATCTCGTGCCCGTCGAAGTACTGCCCGGTGACTTCGGACACATCAGGCCGGGTCGCCAGCGCCACCACCGGCGCAGCGCCCTCCGGCACGGAGATGAACGTCCGGCTCAACCAGTACTTGATGATCGGCTTTGCCCACGCCGGTGCGCCGGACCAGATATTGGTCGCCACCCGTCCCGGATGCACGCTGTTTGAGATCACGCGCCCGTCGGAAAGCCGGCGCGCCTGCTCGGAGGCAAACATCACGTTGGCCAGCTTCGACCGCGCGTACGCGCGGAGGATCCGGTATCCCCGCTCGAACCCAAGGTCGCCAAAGTCCATCGTGCCCTTGAAGTGCCGGCCGGACGCCACCGTGACGATACGGGCCGGTGCACTGTCAGAGAGCAGTGGCAGCAGCCGTTGCGTGAGCAGGAACGGCGCAAGGTGGTTTATCGCAAACGTGGCTTCGTAGCCATCCGGCGTGAGGGTCCGATTTGCAAACACACTGCCGGCGTTGTTGATCAGGACATGCAGCGCAGGAATATCGCGGAGGATGGCATCCGCAAGCTGAGCCACCGCCCTGAGTGACGAAAAATCACACACGTACGACTCCGGTCTGTGGCGTTCGTCAAACTTCACGCCACCCGGTCGGGCCTCGATCACCCCAAGGGCCATCGACACCTTCCCGGCATCGCGGCCGACGATGATGACGCGGGCGCCCTGGGAGGCGAGCACCGCCGCTGATTCCAGCCCGATGCCGGAGGTGCCGCCGGTGATGAGGACGGTTTTGTCGCGAATGGACCACATGGGAACCCACGGATTATGAGTCATAATCCGCCGCATGCGCCGAACCATCACCGCCCTCAGCGTGCTCCTGGCGTGCCTGATGCCTGCCACGGCATCCGCCACCTGGTCGATCATCGCCGTTGACCTCTCGACACGACGCGTGGTCATTGCGTCCGCCACCTGTGTGAATCAGCACGACATGTTCCTCATGGGCGTGCAGGCCGTCGTCGTGCCCGGCGTTGGCGTCGCTGCGTGTCAGGCGAGCGTGGATGGCACCAAACAGAACCAGATGCTGGTGTTTCGGGAGTTGCAGAAGGGCACCGACCCGAAACAGATCATCGAGCTGCTGAGTGTCGATCCGGCGTTCCAGTCACGACAGTTCGGCATTCTTGATTTGAAGGGACGGTCGGCCGGGCATTCGGGCCTGATCAACGGCTACGTCTCGCAGGACATCCAGGGGCGCGTACCGGGCACCGAGATCTACTATTCGATTCAGGGCAACATCCTGCGTCCGGGTCAGGTCGTGCCCAACGCGGAGGTCGCGTTCCTCAAGACCTCCGGCGCGATCACCGATCGGGTGATGGCAGCGATGGAGGCGGCTGACAACTCGGGGGGTGACGGCCGCTGCTCGTGCCCGCCACCGCCGGCGGATGGATCACGACCAGCGATCGCCTGCGACGGCAGGACGTCCTACGTCGCCTACATCCTGATGTCCGAGGCGAACGACACCAATGGGGACTCGCACAACAACGGCAAGTACGCGATGTACCTGACCGTCTCTCAGCCCGGCGAGAACCGCGGCACCGGCGCGATCCGCGAGGGCGAAAATCTGAATCCGGTGAAGACGCTGCGCATGCGCTACGACGTATGGCGCAAAGCGCAGCCGGCGACATTCAGGTAATCGGGAGCATACGTATGCGAATGCCACGACTCGCACTCACGCTTGCTCTCGTATTCACGGCCGTCGCGCTGATTCCCGCGCAAGCACCGCCGCCGCCTGGTGCGCAGGCCACCACCCAGCCACCCGCACAGCGCGGGGGCGCTGGTGGGCGTGGCCGTGGCGCAATGCAGATCATGACGCTCGCCGCGCCGTGGGCACCTGGTACGGAGATTCCGCTCAAGTACACCCAGGCCGGCGACGAAACTTCCCCCGCATTGAGCTGGACCAACGTGCCGGACACCGCCGGCAGTTTTGTGCTCATCGTCCACGACGTGTCCGCCCCGGTGAATCCCGGCACAGACGATGCGCTGCATTGGCTGGTGTGGAATATTCCTGCTGCGGCGCGGTCATTGCCGGAGGGTGTGCCGCAGGGACCAGAACTGCCGGATGGCACGAGGCAGATCAGTGTGACTGGTCCGAACTACCGTGGCCCGGCTGCTCCCGCGTCAGGTCCGCCGCACGTGTATCTGTTTGAGCTCTACGCACTCGACGGCATGCTCGACATTCCGGCGCTCGGCCCCGAAGGGGCGACCGTCGTGCAAACGCGCGCGGCCGTGGTGGCTGCGATGGCGGGCCGGGTTCGCGGCAAGGCCGTCACCGTGGGCACGTTCAGACGGAAGTAACTGGTTTCACAACGAGGCATGGAGGGCTGTGAGTCCTCACAGTACGTAGGGCCCGCTGGACTGCAGCGGGCCTCATCTGGCGCGCTCAAACCCAGCGCGCCCGACGCAAGCACTTGCGCGTCGAGCGCGGTAGCATGGGCCCGATGGTGAAAATATCAATCGTTCTCGCGCTGGGGCTGACACTGCTCGTGGTGCCGGCTGCTGAACAGGCCTCGCCGCCGCAGGATCAGTTCTGGGCGAACCTCAAAGCGCTGTGCGGCAAGGCCGCGGCCGGACTGCTGCGTCAGGCGCCGCCGGGCGATACGCAGATTGATCCAAAGGCGCGGCTGGTCGTGCATTTCTGGGAGTGTGGCGACACCGAGCTGCGGTTTCCGCTGCACGTCGATGACAACCGCTCGCGCACGTGGGTGTTCATCCGTCACGCCGACGGCCTCGAATTGCGCCACGACCATCGCCGCGCCGACGGCACTGAGGACTCCAACACCTGGTACGGCGCGACCACACTGGATGCCGGCAGCGCGACGCGTCAGGACTTCGTGACCGAACGGAACGGGATGTGGAGCGGGTGGCGCGTGGAGGTCACACCGGGACAGCGGTTCGCGTATGGCACCGCCCGCAACGGCGAGTGGCGGCACCACCTGGAGTTTGATCTCGCCGCGCCCATCCCGGTGCCGCCGCTGCACTGGGGACATGAGACACGCCCCTCGCAGCGAAAGACGCCAGGCGGAGACCGCTACTGAGAACACGTAGGGCTCGCTGAACTGCAGCGGGCCTCACCTGGCGCGCTCAAGCCCGGCGCGCCCTACGCAGACGCGTCTCGTTGTGAATTACTGATAGCCCCACGGTGCCGGCGGGGGATCGATCGGGCGCGACAGATCAAACGCCAGCCGCACCGAGTGCCCCATCGTTGGCCAGTGCACGCCGTAGTGGAACGTCTTGTCGTCCACGAAGTGCATGAACCAGAAGTTGTCCGAGCGCAGCGGGAGGATAGACGCGGTGTGCGCGTCGGCTTTGAAGATCTGCCGATTCGGGAGTCCCGGCAGCGGCGCGTCGCCGCCGTACTGCGAGATCTTGTCTTCGGTGCCGTCTTCGTGGCGATGGTCGTGTTTCAGGCGCAGGGTGTTGTCGGTCCAGGTCAGGATCCAGTTGCGCGAGCGGTCGTCGTCTTCGTGCAGGGCGATATGAATCCTGTCGTCTGAACACTCCCGGAAGTGCGCGACCAAGGCGCGGCCTTCGAGACCGGCGCGGTAATACTCCGTCGTGTCGTCCACACTGCCGGGGAACGCCTTGCCGCAATGTGACCGGAGGGTCGCCCAGAAGGCCTGCTGCTCGGCCGACGGTCCCACGATCGGCGGCGGCCCCTCCGGCTCGGCCGTGCAGGCGGTGCCGCCGAGGAGCACGGCAACAACAAGTGGCATCGCGGTGAGGCGCAGAAGGCGTCGGGAGCTGATCATGGCCAGAGTGTACACTGGCGTCGTGAGGCGCTTCGCAATCACCACGGGCCTCGTAATGGCGTTGACACTGGCGCTGGTCGCCGCGCCCCAGGTGCAGGTGCCGGCCGGCCAGATCAATGCGCTGAAGGACGAGTATCCGTTCGTGCGGTTCTCACAATTGATGCACCTGGAGGCGCCGCTGCCGCCGCGGCACGACCTCGGTTCGGCATCACGGCCGTCCGCGAAGGCGCCGCAGAGCCTGATTCCACAGGGCGCGCGAGCGTTCAACAACCGCAAGGTGTCGATTCGCGGCTACGTGGTGCCGGTTGACGTCGACCGGCAGGGCACACGTGAGTTCGTGCTGTCGTCGAACATCGACTCCTGCCACTTCGGCGTCATCGGCGGTCCCGAAGAGTGGGTGTACGTCACGATGGTATCAGGTCGCGCCATTCCCCACGTCGGCACCACACCGGTCACCGTGTTTGGCGTCCTCAGTGTCGGCGAGGACGTCCGCGACGGCGTCGTCGACAGTGTGTACCGGATGCGCGGCGAGCGCGTCGCGATCCACTGACGCCAACCGGCGATCATCGACGGCGATCAGCGACCCAGTTCGACGTTCAGTCCCAGCATCAGGAGTCGAGGCGCACCCGGACGGACGCCTGCAGGGTGACGTGAAACGACGTAGACCTGGTTCGTCAGATTCTGCACGCTGGCAAACAGCCGCGCGTTGGGCGTGAGTGTGTATTCGGCGGAGGCGCCGACGGCGAATGTCGCGTCCGTCGACCGCAGGTCCACCAGCGGACCGGCGCCGGCCACGGTGCGCATGCGGCTGATCGCGGTCGCGTCGACACGCGCGCGCCAGAGGCGGCCTTCGACATCCACGGCCGCATACAACTGGTGCTTCGGTGCATATGGCAGTTCATCACCGTTCGCCACGGTGCCCCAGGGTCCGTACTGACTCTGGAACGTGTTGCGGAACTCCGCGTCCGCAAAGGTGTAGGCCATACGGAACGGACGCCACCGCGCCGAGGCTTCAACACCAAGTACACGCGCGGCACCACCGTTGTAGATTTCGCCGGTACCGGTGCCGCCCGTAGACAGCATGTCCCGGCCGAGCAGATTGGAATAGTCGCTGAAGAACGTCACCACTTCCGCCTGCAGGGCGCTTCGCTGGAACCGCACGCCGGCTTCGTAGTTCACACTTTCCTCGGCTCTTGTCTCGCCAGGTGCGCCCGGTCCCGGCGGAGCAAAGCCCTTGTAGACCCCGCTGAACAACGTGACCGACGGACGAAGGCGATACGCCACTCCGGCGCCGGGGATGAGCACGTTCACGGACGTATCCACAACACCGATCACGGTCGTGCGAGCCGGGTCGGTGCGGGCGTAGTCGGTGCGACGCAAGTCGATAAGCTCGACACGGAGACCCGGTGTGAACGTCCAGCGACCGGCCGCGAGAGCGTTGGTCACAAATCCCGCGACAGCCTTCGCGCCCACGACCTGATTGGTCTGACTGCCGGGGGCACCGGCGCGCGTCAGCACCATCCGGCCCGCCACCATCTGATAGGCATCATCCTGCTGGAACCGATCTTCTTCGTCCTCGTGATACCGCAGTCCCAACTCAACGGAGTGCCGGACGCGGCCTGTCTCGAACCGTGCCCCGACAGTGGACTGCACGCCCGTGCCGAAGTAGCCGCGGTTGTTGTTGCGTACCACGAGGGCATTCGGCGCGCTGGCGCCTCCCTTGAGCACGCCCAGTTGCTGGGGGAACGCCGACGGCGTCGCCAGCACATTGGAGAGGCTCGCTCCCATCACATTTTCGAGTTTGTACCAGGCGCGTGAGAAGTTGTTCCGGTAGGCCACCGTCGTCACGTCCCACGTGGGACGCGCGAGGAAGTGGCGGATCTGGTACTGCTCGTGCGTCGATGTGAATTCATCCACCTGCGACCCTGCATAGCGCCGCCACGGCGACGCAGCGAAGTCCGCATCCGTGAGACCAAGATACGTCTCCTGCCCGGTCTGCGTGGTCCGGCCGATCTTGAATTCGAGTTCCTGAAACAGCGTGGCTGAGGGCGTGGTGTTGACCTTGAACTTCGCGAGATAGTCCGCGACATCCACGCCCGTGGACCCGCCACCATCGAGATCCTTGAAGCCATCGGTCCTGAACTGGAAGGTCTCGACCAGCCAGCCGGCGTTGGCGTACGTCTCACCGAGACTGGCGACAATTTTCCGGGTGTTGTCCGCGCCGCCAGTGACGTTCGCGCGCAACCGGAAATCGGTCGGAATCGATGTCGACACGTAATTGAGCACACCGCCGGTGGTGATTGGACCGGATTTGATCTGGCTTGACCCCTTGCGCACCTCGATCGCTTCCATGCGTCCTGGGGTCGGTGCGTAATACGCCGCCGGCGCTGAATACGGGGCCGGCGCAATCAGAATGCCGTCCTCCATCATCGTGATTTTGGCGCTTCGGTCGGTACCGGTTCCACGCATGCCGATGTTCGGACGCAGGCCGTATCCGTCTTCTTCCTGGATGTTGAGTCCGGGCACCTGACGCAGGATGCGATGGATATCTTCAGTCGTTGTCTGCAACCGCTGCAGTTCCGAGCGATCGATCAGGTGCGTGGATCCGGGGGCCCGCGTGAGTGCGGCGACATCGCCGACAACGTTCACCCGTTCGCGCACAATCTCGGCCATCACCACACCAAGCGGTGCCGCCACACCGGTGGGCGGCACGGTCACATCCAGTACAACCGGCGACAACCCGAGAGCGGTCACAGTGATCTCTTGGCGCCCGGCCGGCACGCCGGCCAGCGAGAATCGTCCTTCCGCATCGGTCCGCGCGGTCACCGACGTCGTCCCCGCCACGCGCACAGTCACGACCGCACCGGCCACCGGCCTGGCGGCCGCATCACGAACGGTGCCGGTCAGCTCACCGGATGACTGGGCAAAACTCCGGGGAGCGGCGCCGAGGAGCACTGCGCCCAGGACAGCAGCAGAAACGACGGAACGGAAACTTGAGACAGACACAGGCCCCCCGGGCAACGCTTGCGACCCCACGTCACAAGTGAGATAAGTCTCAAGAAGACTAAATCGGACCTATATGGTCGGTCAAGTGGGCGCTGACCAGCGGTGTTCAAACAGCCTCCGGCTTACCAGCGGAACAAACGTGTGACCTTCACAACCAACGCCCGCGTGTCGAGCGTCCGCGGGACCCGGGACGTGGCGTCGCTGGATCGCCCATCCGAATAGACCACAAAGATCTCGGAACCGGGTTGGTACTCCCACCGGAATCGGGCATTGGTGGTCATCGACCGGCTCGAGGTGCGGTACTGGACGAGCGACGAGATGAACATGCGCGGTGACAGCGTGAACGTCATGCGGGACCCGAGCACGTGGGAGTCCTCGTCGCCAAACGGCGTACGCACACGATTAAACGACAGGGACGGCTCGGCATAGAGTCGCGAAGAAAACGCGACTCGTCCCCGCCATGATGCCTCGGTGATCGAGCCCCCAAAAAAGCCGCCGTGTGTCACTGAAAGGAACCCCGAAAGGCGCCGCGAGGGCGAGAGCTCGTAACTCAGCTGCGTTTGCCGAAAGCGGTACCGGCCTGCCGGGACGTCGGCACCAAGGTTCGTCGTCTCGGTCAGATGCTCAGTGGCCTCGCTGACCTCGACCGACAGCCGTTCGGTGCTGTTGAACTCAAGACGGAAGGTCCCGGTGATCGTTCGCGACTCGAGGCTGCCCGCGGTGGTGGCGTATTGGTCGAACTCGCTCTCAAAAAACACCTTGCGGACGCCAGGGATATTGGCCGGACGCGGACTGAACCGGCCTTCGGCGTTGGTCCGTTTGTAGGCGCGTCGACGGAGAAACCCGACGGCCGGGTCGAAGTCGTTGCCCACGTACAGGTAGTCGCCTTCCAGCGCGTAGCGATCCGAGCTGTACCCAGCGCGAGCCTGGTAGCTGGACGCGTCACGCGTCGTGACACTGCGGTTCTCGGTTCGGGCCCAGTATCCGCTGGCGCTGAACTCGGTCGTGAGGTTCAGGGCGAGGTCCGCCCCGTAGGCATAACTGGTCCCCTCTTCGCCCAGTGCGGGCACGCCGCGCCTGGTGGCGATCACCCCGAGGCGACTCCGGCTCAGCAGGTCGCGGCTGACGCGCAGGACCGAGTAATCCGTTGGATGCGTCTCGACGACATCGGACGTCCCGGTGCGGACGTGCAGGGCGCCGACCTGAAATCCCGCGCTGCGTCCCTGGAACCGGCTGCCGACCACAATCGGGACCTGTTGCCCCTCGGCAATCCCGATTCGACGACTGTAGAACAGCACCGGCGCGTTTCCGCCGAAGCCCCAGCCCCCGCCCCCGCCGAAGCCCCCGCCCCCGCCACCGGAGTTGCCGAAACTGAAGTAGTCCTGCCCCTCGAGAAAGAACTCGCGCTTCTCGGGAAAAAACACACTGAAGCGCGTCAGGTTCACCTGCGCCTCGTCATCTTCGACTTGTGCGAAGTCGGTATTCACCGTCAGGTCGACGACCACGTTCGGCGACAGCCCCCACTTGATGTCGCCGCCGATGTCCCCGACCCCTCTGCCGGCAATCGGCGGGTCAGCGAGCCGGTTCGTCAGGCGCGACGCCGTCGCGTAGGGCTTGATGTCCAGATTGCGGAGGCCCCGTGGCGGCGTCAGCCCGACGAGGGTGCCGGCCCGCGATACGCTGGTGAGGCCGCGGCGACCCAGCGACTGCGGAATCGGGGTGAGGAACGAGAACTCGTTCTTCCAGCGTACAGCCCGTCTGAAATTGATGCCCCACATCGTGCCGTCTTCATCGAACCGCATCGAGCGGAATGGGAAGCGGAACTCCGCAATCCAGCCCCCCTCGAAGTCGGCCGTGCGCGCCTCCCAGATGCCATTCCAGTTGTTGTTGGGGGACTCGTTACCGAGTTGCCCGTCACTGAGGCCACCCTGCGCATTGGTGTAAAAGTAGTAGCCGTTGCGCCGGTCAAGAAAGGTATCGAACAACACCGCGAAGTGGTCGTTGTTGTAGAGATTGCGCGCGTCGCGCTGCATGTCGGTCATCACGCGACGCCCGGGCTCCGTCTCCCAGTTGCGGGCCGTGATGTAGACGTGTTGATCGTCAAAAAAGACCCAGACGTCGGTGCGTTCGCTGGCCGGACGGCCTTCGAGCGGTTCCTGCTGAATGAAGTCCGAGATGTGCCGGGTCGTGCTGTAGACCTCCTCGTCGAGCCTGCCATCCAGCACGATCGGACTGGTCAGCCGCGTCGCGCGAATCGCGGCGTCCCCGGACGCGTTACGACTGACCACCTCCGGCGCAGCCGGTGGCGGCGGAAGATCAGGGCGTGACATATCCTGCGCGGCAGCCGGCCCGGAGGCCAGCACGAAACCCATCAGAGCCAGGAACACTCGCATGATAACCGCCGGATTATATCCCGGTCGAGGTGAGCGACGCGCCGCCTGTCACCTACCGCACGATCGGACTCAGCGTCAGCTTCCACTCCACGGGGATTGTCTCGGGCCGATAGCAGACGGTGTCATCGCAGGCCTGGTATTCGATCGTCCCTTTCACCGTCAGCACTTCGCCGCGCGACGCGCGGGCCCGGACGTCGGGTGTGAGCGCGATCGTAATGTCCTGCGCCAGCAGGAACGGCGCCGAATAGACCTGCACCGTTTCGTTGAGCGGCTTGTAGTGATACGTCGTGGACGCGGAGAAGCGAAGGGCGTGGGACTGAAACGCCGAGTCCGCGTCGAGCGACAGGGCGATCGGGATGTAGCCTCTTTGCCCGGGCGCATAGACGTGCATCTTCGGCCCCGGCGTCACGCGAGTGAGCAGCGTCACCCGATGGCCTACTGCGGCGGTACGCCCCTGGCGATTGTCTACTGCACGCTGTGCGGCACGGTCATCCCGTACAAGAGCGTCGTCGGGGGTGTGGCACGCACGTTTGGGACGAGCGGCCTGTTGTACCGCTCGAACAAACTGATGTTCGATCGCGAATCCATGAGCCTCTGGTCGACGCTCGACGGCCGGCCGGCCATCGGCGCATTGGCCGGTGCCCCGCTGACTCTTGAGCCCGTGCCTGTCGTCACCACGACGTGGGGCGAGTGGCGGGCCCGGCACCCGGACACGACCGTCCTGTCGATCGACACGGGGCACGACCGTGACTACGCGGAAGGCGCGGCCTACCGGGAGTACTTCGACACCGATCGGCTGATGTTCCGGGTACCTAAGGTGGATACGCGCCTCAGGAACAAGGCTGAGGTGCTGGGTGTGCTTGTGCCCGCGATCGGTGGCGGCCGGCAGGCGGTCGCCTTCGACGCCGCGTTTCTTGCGCGCACCCGCATTCATCATCAAACGGTGGAGGGCCGGCACTTCGTCGTCCTCACGTCGCCGCGCGGCGCCAATCGCGTGTATGAGAACGGCACCGTGCGTATCGCGGCATGGGTGGATGACGCCACCGTACGCGATCAGACGGGGCGACGATGGCGGGTCACGGAGGAGGCGCTTGTGACCGAGGTACCGGACGGCGTCACGGCCCTGCCACGTGTAGCCGCGTTTCGGGCGTTCTGGTTCGGGTGGTACGCACAGTTTCCAGACACCGTGCTGGTCAAGTAGGCGCGGCCAGCGATCGGCTGTCGTATGCTACGCCCCATGCGCCGATACCTTCCTGTCGCTCTTGTGGCCGTGGCCGTCGCCTGCGGCACGCCCACGCCTGCTCCGTCCACCCACGCGCCGCCCGTCGAAGCAATCACACCCGCCAGTGTGCGCGAACACACCGAGCTCGAATGGGTGCTGAAGGCCGACAAGATGCGCCAGCAGCTGATCCCCACAATGCGCGCCCATGGCGTGAACCTGTGGATCATCATGAGCCGCGAAAACGCGGTGGACCCGGCGCTCGAGTTGTTTGGCGGAAGCGGGATCACCGGCTGGTACGGCCACCGCAACGCGTATCTCTTCTACGACCGTGGTGGAGACCCGGGCACGGCGCTGGAGACGACGGTGTACGGCACCCACTTGTCAGGGCATCTGCGACGGTTCTACGACACCGTGCAGAGTTATGGCGAACCCGGATTGAAGCCGCTGCTGCAGAAGTACGTCGAGGAGCGGAAGCCGGGACGCATCGCCATCAACCAGTCGCGCACGATCAGCATGGCCGATGGCCTCACCGCCGAACTGAAGTCGTACCTCATCGATGCCATTGGCCCCACGTACGCGGCCCGCACCGTCTCCTCGGAGCCCCTCCTGGTCGACTACGTCTCGATTCACACGCCGGAGGAAGATGTCGTGCAGGAACGGGCGGCGAAGGCCACGTACGAGATCCTGCAGCGGGCCTTCTCCAACGAGGTCATCACGCCTGGTACGACGACGCTGATGGATGTGCATTACTGGATCACGGCCGAGCGGAAGCGTCAGAACTTCGAGTTCAACTTCAACGCGAGCCTCGACCTGCAACGATTCGCCGAGGGCAAAGTCATCTCGCTTGACGACTCTGACGACCCGATCATCGAACGCGGCGATGTGCTGCACGTGGACTTCGGCGTGCGACTGGCCGGCATCGTGACCGACCAGCAGAAGATGGCCTACGTGCTCCGCCCAGGCGAAACAGAGGCGCCGACCGGCCTGATCAAGGCGTTTGCGGATTCGCAGCGTGCCGCAGAGATTCACGCGGCGGAGCTGGTTCCCGGACGAACGGGTATAGACATCAAGACACGCTCGGAGGCTGCGGCGAAAGCGGAAGGCATCGACCTCCTCGTGTACTCGCACGTGCAGGGCTACTGGGTGCACGACGCGGGCACGTGGACGGTCTTTGACTGGCCGGAACGTTACGGCGCCCATCCGCGCACACCTCTGCATCCGGGCGTCTGGTTCTCGCTCGAGTTCCGCACGCGCACAGCCGTGCCCGAGTGGAACAACCAGCTCGTCGCCATGCAGCGCGAGGAAGACATGATCGTTCCCGCCACGGGACCGGCGCGTTACACGGCGGGGCCACAAACGGAACTGTGGATCATCAAATGAAGACTGTGTTGAGTGCAGTGGTTGGGTTGCTTGTCGCGCTGGCGGGAACGGTTCCTGCGGCGCAACAGGCTGGAGTTCCAAACGACGTTCCCATCGGGTTGAGCTGGCGGAACGTCGGGCCTGGCGGTACGGGGACACGCATCGTGGACTTTGCGGTCGTCGAGCGCACACCACGCATCGTGTATGCGGCGACTGCGTCCAGCGGCGTGTGGAAGACCGTGAACGCCGGCACAACGTGGGAACCGCTGTTCCAGCACGAGCAGTCGATCGCGCTCGGCGGCATTACCGTCTCGCAGTCCAGCCCCGACATCGTCTGGGTCGCGACCGGCGAACCGAACATGCGGAACCTCAGGAGCTCCTCCTGGGGATCCGGCATCTACAAGAGTACCGACGCCGGCCGGACGTGGCGGCAGATGGGACTTGCCGACGCGCAGCACATGGGACGCGTGGTTGTGCACCCGACCAACCCGGATGTCGTGTTCGCGACCGTCCTCGGCTCGATGTGGCAGGACAATTCGCAGAAGAACGGAGTCCGGGGCCTCTACAAGACGACCGACGGCGGCGCGACATGGCGCAAGACCCTCTCCGCCGGCGAGAACGCCGGCATCGTGGATCTGGTGATGGATCCCACACAACCCAACACGCTCTACGCGGCGGCGTGGCACCGGCAGCGGCGCGACTGGAGCTACGTCAACGTGGGCGCTCAGAGCGGACTCTTCAAGTCCACGGACGGGGGTGAGACGTGGAACAAGTTGACCACCGGCATGCCGGCGACGCCCACAGGGCGCCCGGGTGTGGACGTGTGCCGCTCGCGGCCGTCCACGCTCTACGCCGTGGTCGAGGGCGCCGACGGCGGCGTGTATCGATCAATTGATGCCGGCGCCACCTGGACCCGCCGCAACACCATGTCCGCGTCATCCATGTACTACGGCCAGGTGCGGTGCGACCCGAACGATCCTGAGCGCGTGTATGTGCTGCAGACGCAGATGGCGATCTCCAGCGACGGTGGCGCGACGTTCACGACAAATATCCCCGGGCGCAGCGTGCACGTGGATCATCACGCGTTGTGGATCAATCCGGCTGATTCCGATCATCAGTGGCTCGGCAACGACGGCGGCATCTATCAGACCCGCGACCGGGGCGAGACCTGGCTCTTCCACGATCAGATGGCCGCCACGCAGTTCTACGCCGTCGCCGTCGACATGCGCGAACCCTTCTACTACGTCTGCGGCGGCACACAGGACAACAACTCGCTCTGCGGTCCCTCCGCCACCCGCAACACCGACGGCATCGTCAACGACGACTGGTACGTGACGACTGGTGGCGATGGATTCGCGTTGCAGATTGATCCCACCGACCCGTCGGTGGTCTACACCGAAGCGCAGTACGGAGCGCTCGTGCAGTTCAACCCATTCACGGGTCAGCGCCGGCGTATCACCCCACAACCGCCGCAGGGCCAGACGTATCGCTGGAACTGGAACTCGCCGATGCGTCTCTCGCCGCACGATCCGAACACGTTTTATTACGGCGGTCAGTTCCTGTTCCGCACCAGAGATCGGGGTGCCACATGGGACGTGGTGAGTCCGGATCTCACACGCCAGATCGCGATCGATCCGCAGTATCTGATCTCCCCCTACGGCACCCTGTTGTGGATTGACGAATCGCCGAGACGCCGCGGCTGGCTTGCGGTGGGGACAGACGATGGACTGATCCAGATCACCGAGGATGGCGGCGCGACGTGGCGACAGGCAGCACCGATCCCGGGCGTCCCTGAGCGTGCGCAAATCCGTCGCGTCTTCCACTCGGCACACGACGACCGCACGCTGTACGCGGCCGCATCGGCGCACGAAGACGACGACTTCAGGCCGATGGTGGCAAAGAGCACCGACCATGGCCGCACGTGGACCCGGATTGAGGCGAATCTCCCGGCCGGGCAGCCCGTGCTGTCGCTGGTGGAGGATCCCGTCAATCCTCGACTGCTCTTCGCAGGCACAATGTTCGGCATTTCCGCCACACTCGACGGAGGCACGCGTTGGTTTTCCCTGCGGCTGAATCTGCCGACGAACGCGGTGCACGACATGGTCATCCATCCGCGCGAGGGCGACCTCGTGATCGGCACACATGGTCGTGGGATGTGGCTGCTCGATTCAATCGCCGGGCTTCGAGGTCTGACGCCGGAGACGCTGGCCGGACCCGGCGCACTCTTCACGCCACGGCCTGCGTTTCAGTTGACGAGATTCGACCGCGGCCGCAATGCGTTCGGGTCGGCCTACTTCACCGCACCGAATCCGCCCGACGGCGTGTATCTCGACGTGTACCTCAATCCGTCAGGTACCGAGGTGCCCTCGATCGAGATTGCGGATTCGACCGGCCGTGTCGTGCGGCGCCTCGCGGCGCCAACCTCGCGAGGGCTTCAGCGGGTGATCTGGGACATGCGTGGCGACGCCTCTCCAGCGGCTCCAGGAGCGGCGCCTGCAGGCGGCCGTGGCCGAGGCGGCGCGTCCGCACTCGTCGCGCCCGGCACGTATGAAGCGCGCCTGACCATCGGCAGCGTCACGACCCGTGTGCCGGTGGTGATTCTGGCGGATCCGGGCCAGCAGCGCTAGAGGGGCCTGGTGGCTCGACGCAGGCGATCGTGGATGGCCGACCAGGCCGGTTCGTTCGGCGGCAGCGTCACGAGCAGAACCTCACACTGACTGGCGTCGGCCTCGTGCAACACCGCGTACAAGGCGCGCGCATAGGCGTCCGGCTCCGAGGGCATCGGCCAGAACCGTGTCACCGGCCACCTTCCGGACATGGCGGCGATCACGGGGATTGCCTCGGCAACGCCTCACGTCTACGGCAAGTCGGAGCGACCGGGCCGGAAGATCGGTCACGTGACACTGACCGACACCCCGGGTCAGACGGAGTCATTTGAACAGCGTCTGAACCGCCTGCTCGACGTGGCCGGCGTGCCCGACGTGAATTACAGCTTGACCGCGATGCCGTGAAACGTCCGGCCCTTGACGGTCAGTTCAACCACACGAGCCGTGAGTGCTGTCTGCCCCTTGAAGGCCTCGTGCGTCAATTCGAACTGAGACGTGTCGCCGACGGTTTCGCCCGTCAGCACATTCGCCTTGCCCGCCAGCGCCAATGTCTGACCGGCAACCGCGGCCGGTGTCTCGAACACCAGACTCATCGTCGGCTGAGCAATCCGAACCGCCTGCTCCGCGCCGCCATCAAGCACGTACGCCGTCAGTGTGCCTGCTTCGGCATCAAGCACAATCTCCAGGAATCCGAAGTGGTCTCCCAGTTCGACCAATACACCACCATGCGGCGCCACGTGGCCGTGCGCGTCGGTCACGGTGGGTGGCGTGGGTGGTGTGGGTGGTGTGGGTGGTGTGGGTTCGCTGCCGCACGCCGACAGAGCGGGCAACGCGGCAATCACCAGGGCGACGACGGTGTTCTTGAACTTCGGCACTTCGGCACCTCGCTGGCGCGCTCAAGTTCAGCGCGCCCTACATGAAGACCGGCGCGCTACAACCCAGCGCACCCTACGAAGACGGTACGTAGGGCCCGCTGAACTGCAGCGGGCCGTAACAGCACGCTCCGACCCAGCGCGCACTACGACAACGGAGTCAGGTTCGACGCAACGTCGGTGCGGTACGCCTTGAACGCGGGTACAAGTCCGGCGAGCGCGCCGAGGATGATCATGCCCACCGGCGTCATCCACAACGACGGATCACACTTGAATGCATCGAGCACCACACCGGTCTGCGCACGGACGATCACCATCGCCGCCGACAGGATGCCGCCGTACACGAGGTAGCCCAGCAACACGCCCAATGCCGTGATCGTCGTTGACTCCATGACAATCGCCGAGAACACGGTGCCGCGCCGCGCGCCGAGTGCGCGCAGGATGGCGAACTCGCGCCGGCGTTCGTTCATCGTGTTGTAGATGCTCGCCAGGATCGACCCGGCGGCCACCACCACAATCAGATACGCCACCATCGTCAGAATCCGGCTGACCCAGCCGATGCGCTCAAACAACTCCGCCATCACGCGGCCGATCGGCCACGCCAGCGTGGCGACCTTGCCCTGGTTGTTGATGGTGTTGCTCAGCAGAAACCCAGCCTGCGGATTACGCAACTTCAACATCACCGCGCTGACTTCGCGATGTTCCTCAGGCACCGGGGCATCGTCTGTGGGACGGTACACGGCACCCGTCCCGCGCAGGATGTGGCCGGACATCCGGTAGATACCCTCGATGGGAATCCACAACACTCGGTCCGACGGGCCGTTGGTCGGTTCCATCACGGCGACAACCGTGTACTCATCACGGTGCCGCTGCTTCTCGTCAAATTGGAGGCCGTGGTACGGCGAGAAGGTGGACCCGACGCTCAGGCCAAGCTTCTCGGCCACGTAGTAGCCAACGATCGCTTCCTTCTTCGTCTCGTCGAAAATCCGTCCGCGCGGCTTCAACACAAATCCTTCACCTTCACGATAGGTGAAATCAGTGAACATCTGGGTCGTCGTGCCGACAATGCGGTAGCCCTGGTAGTTGTCGCCAACCGCGTACGGAATCGCGAGTGTGACGCGCGAGTCGTCCGCCACTTCCTCGTAGAGCGTCCAGGGAATGTTTCCGGGCGACGTCTCCAGGTGGAACACCGTGTTCAGCACAAGCTGCAGTTGACTGCCGCGTGCACCAAGCACTGCATCAAAGCCGACCTTGCCGCCGGTGAACGCGTCGTATGTCTGCGCGTTGATGGCAAACACCGACATCGTGAGTCCCGCAGCGAGTCCGACGGAGACGATGGTGACAAACGATGACAACGCGTGCTGCCGCAGGCTTCGCCGCACCAGGGACATCAAATTCATCGCGTCCCTCCAACAGCCGAGGGCGCGGCGTGCGCCGCAGCGGCGCGGTTCAGGTCGCCCAGGTCTTCACTGCGATCAAACGCCGAAAGAATCGCCGGATCGTGGCTGACCAGCAGCAGCGCCGCACTGTTCTCCTTGCAGACCTCCCGAATGAGCGCAAGTGCCTCACCGGCGTGCCGCTGATCGAGGTTGCCGGTCGGTTCGTCGGCCAACACCAGCTTCGGGCGGTTCGCCAGCGCTCGCGCAACGGCCACGCGCTGCTGCTGGCCAATCGAGAGCTGCCCGGGCCTATAGCCCATGCGATGCGAGAGGCCAACCCGCTCCAACAACGCACGCGCATGTTTGGCATCCACACCAGGACCAAACAACATGCCGAGCATGACATTCTCGAGCGAGGTGTAGCCCTGAAGCAGGTTGAAATTCTGGAACACGTACCCGACCGTCTTTGAGCGCACCCGATCGCGGCCACTCTCGGACATCGTCGTGATCGTGTTGCCGTCGAGCACGATCGTGCCGCTGTCTGCCTGGAGGATTCCGGCGATGAGGTTCAGAAACGTCGTCTTGCCCGACCCGCTGGCGCCGCGCACCGCGACCTGCTCGCCGGCTTCGAGCGAAAAACGCGGCACGTCCACGATGAGCGTGCGCTCACCATCGGGCGCCGAAAAGCTCTTTTTCAGGTCGGTGACGTCGAGCAACATGCCCGGTTACTGCACGCTGTCGGCGACGATCGAATAGAGACCGACGATGCGGCCCTTTTCGACTTCTTCCGCAACGCTGAATGTACCGCGCACCAGAATTTCGTAGCCGGCGCCGTACGTCCGCGCCTTCTGCCCCGGCTTCATCGTCACGTAAATCCACTCGTTGATGCGGGGCACGCCGCCGAAGCCGCACGCGTCCACACTCGCGTTGAGGATGAATGACGAGGTGCCGGAGCTGTCGTAGTCGAGGGGCAGGATGTTGCCGTAGATCTCGACCTTCTTGCCCTGGAGCGCGAGGATGTTCGCAGGAATGGTGCCCTTCACCTGTTTCGGCGACGGGTCGAACGGGTCGGCCGGGTTGTAGTCGTAACCGGCGAGAAACCAGAAGTCCAGGAACATGTAGCCGGACTTGCTCACCGCGGGCTTGGCACCCTGCTGCGGGGCCTGCGCCAGGGGGGCGACCAGCAGGCCGAGGGCGAGGACGGACGTCACTGCCAGAAGTCTCAGTCGCACCATGATTGGCGCGATTTTACCATCCCGGCCTGACGGGTAACTGGCTACGACCGGCGGTAGGCGGCAGTGACCGCGTCGGTGAAGGTGGTGGTCGAAACGGCCTCGGTCCGGCCGTCGGCAATATCGGCCGTGCGGAGGCCGGAGGCCAGCACGGCCTCAACGGCCGAGACCACGCGCCGCGCCTCACCGGGAAGGCCAAGACCGTGCTCCAGGAGCATCGCGAGGGACCCTATGGCGCCGATCGGGTTCGCGCAGTTCCGGCCGGCCAGGGACGGCGCCGATCCGTGAACGGGCTCGAACAACCCCGGGCCGTCTCCAAGGCTGGCGGACGGCAACAGTCCGAGCGAGCCGCACAACGCGCCAACCTCGTCGGAAAGGATGTCTCCGAACAGGTTCTCGGTCACCAGCACATCACACGCCGACGGCGACAATGCCAGCTTCATCGCAGCGGCATCCACGTACTCGTGGGTCAGGGTTACATCCTGATAGTCGGCGGCCACGGCCGTCACCGTGTCGCGCCAGAGCCGCGACACTTCGAGCACGTTGGCCTTGTCAACCGACGTCACGTGACGACGACGGGAGCGCGAGAGGGTGAAGGCCCGATGAGCGACGCGCGCGATTTCGTCTGTGGTGTACCGCAGGGTATTCACGGCTGATCGGCCGTCAGACGCCAGGCCGCGTGGCTCGCCGTAATACAGCCCGCCGGTCAGTTCGCGCACAACAAGGATGTCCGTGTCCGCGAGGACCTGGGGCTTGAGCGGACCGCTCTCCTCGAGACCGGGCCACACGCGGGCCGGTCGGAGGTTCGCGTAGAGCCCGAGTGCCTGCCGCAGCTGCAACAACGCCGATTCCGGACGCCGGCCAGGCGGCAGATGGTCATACGCCGGATCGCCGACTGCGCCGAGGAAGATCGCGTCGGCATTCCGCGCGAGCGCGAGCGTCTCCCTCGGCAACGGCGAGGCGCCGGCCCTGAGCGCGGCACCTCCGATCAGGCCGTCCACAACTGTGATCGCGTGGCCGCTGCTGCTGATCACGCACTCGAGCACCGCGAGTGCGGCCCTGGTCACCTCCGGGCCGATGCCGTCACCGGGCAGAACAAGAATGCGCGCCGTCACACGCCGAATCCGTACCCGGCTTCATGCGGCATGGTCTCGCGGCGCGTCGTTGGTGCGACCCCCAACTCCACCGCCGCAATATCGAGCAGGTCATCGTCATGAATCTGCCGCTGGCGTTCCGCACGTTGGACCATCACGCGATACACGCGATCGAGATCCTGGCGATTGAGCGCAAGACCCAGTTGGGCGCAGCGGCGCGCCACGGCATGACGACCCGAATGACGACCGAGCACCAGCGTAGAGCGCGGCACGCCGACGTCCTCAGGACGCATGATCTCGTAACACCGGCGGTCTTTCAGCATGCCGTCCTGATGGATCCCGGCTTCATGCGCGAAGGCGTTGCGGCCAACGATGGCTTTGTTGGCCTGGACACGTTCGCCGGTCATGTCACTGAGCATCCGGCTCGTGGCGTACAACGCCTGTGTGCGAATCCCGGTCTCAGCGGGCCATCGGTCAGGACGCACCCTGGTCGCCATCACGACTTCTTCGAGCGACGCATTCCCCGCGCGTTCACCGATGCCGTTGATCGTGCATTCCACCTGACGTGCCCCGGCGCCGATCGCTGCGAGCGAGTTGGCCACGGCGAGGCCCAGATCGTCGTGGCAATGTGTGCTGAAGATCGCGCGGTCGGCATTGGGCACACGCGTCATGACATCCAGGAAGAAACCGCCGAGGTCGTCGGGTGTGCTGTAGCCGACGGTGTCGGGCAGGTTCACGGTGGTGGCCCCCGCGCGGATGACCGCCTCCACGACGGTGCAGAGGAAGTCGCGGTCGCTGCGGGTGGCGTCCTCGGCCGAGAACTCCACGTCATCGGTGTACGACCGCGCGCGGGTCACGGCCGCCACGGCGGCGGCCAGCGCGTCTTCCCTGGAGAGATGCAGTTTGCGTTCGAGGTGCAGGTCGGAGGTGGCGATGAACGTGTGGATGCGGCCACGACGCGCCGGAGCGATCGACCATGCGGCGCGGTCGATGTCGCCGGCCGCGCAGCGTGCGAGGGCGGCGACGGTGGTCGAATGCAGGGCCAACGCCACGCGGCGCACGGCTTCGGCATCGGCCTCCGATGCGATCGGGAACCCCGCCTCGATGACATCCACGCCGAGGGCTTCCAACTGGAGGGCCAGCGCGACCTTCTGATCCACGTCCAGGGAGAAGCCGGGGGCCTGTTCGCCGTCCCGCAGGGTGGTGTCAAACACCACCAATCGTGCGCTCTGCATGCCGATCCAGTCTGGCGACGCGTCGCTGGTAAGTCAAAGTGATGTTTTTTAGTTTAGTATGCGTATGGCTTATTCATGACCCTTGATGACCTCAGGACATTTGCCGCCGTCGCCACCGAGCGGAGTTTTTCGCGCGCCGCGCGGACGCTGCATCGCACCCAACCGGCGGTGAGCCAGTCGATTCGCCGACTCGAGGAGGCGTGTGGCGAGCAGTTGATCGATCGTTCCCTGCGTGACGGCACCTTGAGTGAGGCCGGCATCCTGCTGCTGGAGTACGCGCAGCGCACGCTCCGGCTGGTGGACGAAGCCGCGGCCGCGGTGGCGGAACTGCGGGACGTCAAGAAGGGCCGCGTGGTCGTCGGTGCCAACGAGGCCGGTGTCCACACACTGCTGCCGCTGCTGGCCGCGTTTCATGCCGAGCATCCCCACGTGCTTGTGGACGTGCGCCGGATTCATGCGCGACAGATCGGACAGGAAGTGCTGCTGCGCACGATTGACTGCGGTGTGCTGTCGTTCAGTCCTCCGGACAAGGAGCTCATGTCGGTGTCGTTGGGCACGGACGAATTGGTGCTCCTGGTGCCGCCTCGTCACCCGCTGGCGAAGAAGAAGCAGGTCACCATGGAGGAAATGGGCCGCCAGTCGGTCATCGCCCACAGCGATCCGTCCCCGCAGCGCGACAAGGTCCTGCGGCTCTACGAACAGCGCCACGCGCCGCTGAACATCCGGATCTCGCTCCCGAGTCTCGACGGTATCAAGCGCGCGGTTGAGGTGGGCTTGGGCGTTGCGTTGTTGCCCCGCCGTTGCGCACTCGGCGAAATCAGTCGCGGTCAACTCGTCGCAGTGAAGGTGCCGGAGCTGCGATCACCGCGTCCCCTGCGCCTGGTCTATCGGCGCGAGGGCCAGCAGTCACACGCCGCTCAGGCATTCCTGGATGTCGTCCGCAAATACGGCAGCCGGGCCTCCACCCGTTCGACATCGTCATAATCCGCCAGCAGCAGGCTGGTGGCGTCCCACTGGCCGGTGAGCCAGGCGTGTCGCTGTGATTCTGGCAGCGAGACTGGGCTCCGGGTGGAGCCACACCCGAGGTGGAGGTGCTCAAGATCGACGCAGAATGCGTTGTCCGGCGAGGCTTCGGCGATTCGCATCGCTTCGGCGATGGTGTGCGGCGACGCGGTCACACACACCAGTCCAATCGTCAGCGCGTTGCCGGCGAAGATGGGACTGAACGACTCAGCGACCACAGCCCGGAAGCCCCAACGCAGCAGGGCCTGGGGTGCGTGCTCACGCGAAGACCCGCATCCGAAATTCGCCTGCGTCAGCAGGATCGTCGCACCCGCAGCGCCGGGCCCATCCAGTGGATGCAAGGCGCCGGCGGCCTGCGCGGCTGCACGATCATCAGCGAACAGGTGCGCTTCGATGCCAGAGAACGTGATCGCTCGCAGGAATCTGGCGGGCATGATGCGATCGGTATCGATGTCGGAGCCGCGAAGCACTACGGCGCGACCTTCGATGCGCGTGATCGCAGAGGTACTGACGTTCATGACGACACTCCGGGATGGAGAACACGCCGGATGTCGACCACTTCACCCGCAAGCGCCGCTGCGGCGACCATGGCCGGGCTCATCAGCAACGTGCGGCCGGTGGGGCTGCCCTGCCGGCCCTTGAAGTTCCTGTTCGATGACGATGCACACAGCTCGTCGCCGGAGAGGCGATCCGGGTTCATCGCGAGGCACATGGAGCAACCGGCCCGGCGCCACTCGAATCCGGCGTCTTCAAAAATCTGATCCAGCCCCTCGGCCTCCGCGGCCCAGCGCACCTGCTGCGACCCCGGCACGACGAGGGCACGAACATGTGCCGCGACCTTCTGACCTCGGGCCACGCGGGCCGCTTCGCGCAAGTCGGACAGACGCCCATTCGTGCAGGACCCGATGAACGCCACATCCACCTTCTGCCCCGCAATCGGTCGACCGGCGGTGAGGTGCATGAACGTGAGCGCGTCCTCGACACCCGCCCGCTCAGCGTCCGGCATATCAGCCGGCCGAGGCAGCCGTTCGTCGACCGCGATCGATTGACCGGGATGAGTACCCCACGTGACGGTGGGCGCCATCGTCGCGGCATCGAACTCGACGACGTCGGCGTACGTCGCGTCCGCATCCGACGCCAAGGCTCGCCAGCCGGCCGCCGCGACGTCGAAGTCATCGCCGCCGGGCACGAACCTGCGACCACGCAGGTACGCGACTGTCGTGTCGTCAGGGTTGCAGTAACCCATCAGCGCGCCGCCTTCGATGGACATGTTGCAGATTGTCATCCGCTCGTCCATCGACATGCCCGCGATCGTCGAGCCGGCGTATTCGTAGGCGAAGCCATGGCCGCCGTTGATGCCAAGACGCCGAATGACGGCCAGGATGACGTCCTTGGCGAACACGCCCGGCGGCAACGCGCCGTCGATCCGAATCTGGCGGACCTGCAGTGGCGACATGGCGACACATTGCGACGCCAGCACGTCACGCACCTGCGACGTGCCGATGCCAAACGCCAGCGCGCCAAACGCACCATGTGTTGATGTGTGGCTGTCGCCGCAGGCGATCGTCATGCCTGGCTGGGTCAATCCGAGTTCCGGACCGATCACGTGCACGATGCCCTGCGCGCCGCCGGAGAGGTCGAACATCGGAATGCCATGCGTGCGACAGTTGCGCTCAAGCGCGCCTGCCATCGCCTCGGCCATCACATCCTGGAACGGACGCGCCTGCGCCGCCGTGGGCACGATGTGGTCCATCGTGGCAAACGTACGGTGCGGTGCCCGCACCGGCCATCCCCTTGCGCCGAGCATGTCGAAGGCCTGCGGGCTGGTGACCTCGTGCACCAGATGCAACCCGACGTAGAGCTGCGTCTGCCCGTTCGGCAAAAGCCGAACGGCGTGGGCGTTCCACACCTTCTCAAACAGGGTTCCGGCCATCCGACGTGATGCTACCAGCCGCAACGTTTCCCCTGATGCTGGTATTGCCGGTGCTTATGGAGACAAGAACCCGCTATCGGATCGAGATTCGCCGCGCGTGCGACGGCCGCACATCCCCCGAGCCGTCGTCGAACCACTCGCGCACGAGGGCGAGCACGCCCGATGCCGACTCCCCGGTGATGTGGCGCGTCCGGCGGGCCGAATAGTCCTCGTAGATCGCGTCGGCCGCGGTCTTCAACGCGCGGTCGGCGTCGTTGGCTTCGTGCCCCCTGGGCACCGCATACACAAACCGGCGTTCACCGCGCACGGTCTGGAGCGACACAAAGTCTCGGGGCACGAGCGTCCCCTTCCCCGTCTTCTCCTCCTCGAGGCGCTGCGTCTCGGACGCCTGCGCAAAGAAGTCCACGGCATAGTCCGGGTAGCCGAAGAGATACCCGTACCCGCGCAGCCGTGGTGTCGTCGCGGCATATTCGACCGTCATCACCACTTCCATGGGATCCGATGATGGCGACAGCCCGTAGGGGGTGAAAAACGCCGCGTGCCGGGTCAGCATGTTCTTCAGCGCGGGGCGATGAAACACGACTGCCTCAAGCGAACGCGACCCCTGATAGACCGCTGCGAAGTGGTGCAGGCCGGCCGCGATCTCTCCACCGCACGTCCATGTGGCCAAGATCTGGCGCGTGGCTTCGGCCTCAGCGAGATCCGGCGCATCCACCTTGATCGACGATGAGACGAAGCCGCTGCTCATGGGCTTCAAGCCGCCGGCAATGGTGTACAGCGCCTCACCATCGAGCGCACGCAACAACATCTCCTCCGCGCGCGGTCGCAATGACTCAGGCAACCGCTCGAATGGGAAACACTCGGCCGCAGCCGACTTTTGCGGCGCCTGCGCCGACAACGGCGACAGCGAGACCGAAAGGATGATGACGAAAGAACTGAAGAATTTGCTCATGCGAACAATGCAACCTCTGTGGGGGTCTGCACAACGAACTCGTCCCCTCGCAACGTGAGGTCCCCGCGCGCAGCACCAAACCCATACACCGCGACGCAGACGGCGACCCCCGCGTTGCGCGCAACATCGACATCCACCATCGAATCCCCCACCATCAACGTATCCTCAGGCCGCGCGCCGGCCCACGCCATGAGATCGAGCAGTCCCGACGGGTCGGGTTTCCTGGGGAACGGCCCATCACCACCGATGACCCGCCCGAAGATCCCATTCCATCCGAAGTGGTCAATCAACCGTAACGTGGGGGTGAGCGGTTTGTTGGTCAGCACAGCCAACCGCGCGTGGCCACGAAGGGCCGCGAGAACGTCGTCGATTCCCGGGTAGGGGCGGGTGGTCTCGAGCAGTCTGATGGCGTAGCTGCGGTGAAATTCGATCAGCGCCAGATTCAGGTCCGCCTCACAGCCTGCCGCATCCAGCGCGCGCTGCACGAGCGTGCGGGCACCATCTCCGACCATCCGGCACACCTGGTCGATGGCTAGGGGCTGCGCGCCAAGACTCACGAGCACATCATTCGTACTGGCCGCCAGGTCCTCCCGGGAGTCCACCAACGTGCCATCAAGATCGAACACCACGAGCGCTGACATGCCCGGCCATCTTACGTCCCGTGTGTGCACCAGACGGCCTCTTTTTTGCTTACGATAGCGGCATGCCCTCCCTGCGTCCGCTCATCGCGGCGGCGGCCCTCGCCGGACTCGCCTTCACCGCCACCGGCGCGGCGCAGCAGGCCACGTTCCGGGCGAGCACCCGCACGGTGCCGATCTACGCCACGGTGACCGACGCAAACGGGCGCCTCGTGCCTGATCTGGAGCGAGGCGACTTCGAGGTCTGCGACAACGGCAGGAAACAGGACCTCACGCTCTTTAACAACGTCACGCAACCCATCTCCGTCGTGGTCATGCTCGACACGTCGGGGAGCATGACCATGCATCTGGATTTGTTGAAGCAGGCGGCGACCCAGTTTGTCATCCGGTTGTTGCCGGAGGATCGGGCGCGCGTGGGCAGCTTCAGCGACCGGAACAAGATCCGGATCGCGCCCGATGAGTTCACCGGCGATCGCGACGAGTTGATGCGGGCGGTCCGTGAGGACCTGCAATTCGGCAATCCCACGGCGCTGTGGGATGCGATCGGCCTCAGGTCGCGGGTACGGGGCCAGGGTGTGACGCAACCGGACCGGGGCCTGCGCCGTGTGGCCGACGAAGCCGGTGGCGGCTACTTCGAACTGCAGCGCACCGACGAACTCGACACCACTTTCACCCGCGTCGCGCAGGAACTGCACAGTCAGTACGTGCTGGGCTTTTCCCCGCAGACGCTCGACGGCAAAGTGCATACACTGGAGGTGCGCGCCACCCGTCCCGGGCTGACCACGCGCGCCAGAAAGAGTTACGTGGCCAAATGAGACGACTGACCACCACGGCGTGCCTTCTCGCAGCAGCAGTGACCGCCACCGCCCTCGCACAACAACAGCCGCTGTTCCGCTCCGGCACACGGACGGTGCCGGTCTACGCGACCGTCACCGATCGCGACGGCCGTCTGGTGCCTGAACTGACGCAGGCCGACTTCGAGATCTACGACAACGGCAAGAAGCAGCCCATCACGATCTTCGACGATGAGATCGTGCCGTTCTCGGCGGTGCTGGCGCTCGACACGAGCGCGAGCATGACGATGAACATCGAGTTTGTGCAGGATGCGGCCGCCCAGTTCGTGATTCGCATGTTGCCCCAGGACGCTGTCGCCGTCGGGTTCTTCAATTCGAAGGTGCGGATCAGCCCGGGCCTCTCGTCCGATCGCGATGGCCTCGTGCGCTACATCCGCAACGAGATGCAATACGGCAACGAGACGCGGCTCTGGGATGCGATCGATGCCGCACTCGATCATCTGAATGAGGCCACTGGCCGGCGTGTGGTCGTCGCCCTGACTGACGGCGAAGACTGGGGATCATCCAAGGGCAACGGCGAAGTACTCGATCGGGCCCAGCGCGAGGACGTCATGGTCTACGCCATCGGTATCGAGTCCACATTCCACAATGGCCAGCGGTGGACGACGACGCGCCCCGGCGGGTCGTTCCGCAAGATGGCCACGGAAACCGGCGGCGGCTACTTTGAGCTGAAGAAGACCGCCGACCTCAACACCACCTTCTCGCGCGTGGTGCAGGAACTGCACAGCCAGTACCTGATTGGGTTCGCGCCAACGACGCTCGATGGCAAGGAGCACAAACTCGAGGTCAGGGTCACAAAGCCCGGCCTCAACGTGCGCGCGAGGAAGACGTATGTGGCGAAATAGCCTCGTGGCCGTCTGCATGCTGGGCGCGTCCGCCTGTGGCCAAGCCGACGACCCAAACGCGCTGATGACGCCGGAGTCATTGCAGGCTCTGGTGCCCACGATGGACGGCTGGACGCAGGGGACCATCACGGCGCAGACCATTGACGTACCCGAGGTGGCGAGCGTGGTGACCGTCAGCTACACCCACGCGGACGGCGGCCGGCTTGATCTCGAGATCAGCGACACGGCCGGCACATCATCGATGATCGCGCCGCTCGCCGCTGAAGCCGAATCCCAGTTCGACCGCCAGATGGGGAACGGCTACCTGAAGGGCACCGTGGTTGCCGGCGCCCCCGCCGTCGAAGCTTGGAACACCGAAGACCGCATCGGCGAACTCACCGTGCTCGTCAGGAAGCGCTACATCATCCACGTCGGCGGCTCGCGCCTCGCCGACGCCGCGCCGATGCGCGCGCTCGTGGAGCGTATCGATCTCTCAGGACTGAAGTAGGGCGCGCTGGGCTTGAGCGCGCCGTGGAACCCTGAACCAACTGTTCATGGTTCATCGGTTCATGGTTCATGGTGCTGTTCTGGGTTCTGGGGTGCTGGGTTCTTGGTGCTGGGTTCTTGGTGCTGGGTTCTTGGTGTTGGGTTCTTGGTGCTCGGTTCAGGGTTCGCTCCCAGCTGGCACGGCGTGTGCTTTCGATGTCGCCGTGGGTGTGCGGCGGTACGAGGAACTTGATGCGTGGAAGCTGAGTCGGCAATTGGCTGACGAAGTCGCACAGGTGCTCAAGGCGCGAAAGCCTTCAGACGACTTTGACCTGTTCAATCAACTCAGGTCCGCGACCAGGTCGAGTTGCCGCAACATAGCTGAGGGGTTCGGGCGGTTTTATCCCAAGGAATTTGCCCAGTTCCTGAGAATCGCCAGAGGATCACTTCTGGAAACTGGAGACCATCTCCGAGATGCGCGCACCGCTGGCTGGATCGACGCGTCGCGCGAAGCAGAGTTGGTGCGCCTGCGCGACCGCGCAGTCGGCGCGACGACGCGCCTCATCCGCTACCTCGACTCGAAACCACGACAGGGTCCAACTCGGCCCAAAGGGAGCTAAGCGAGCCTGCTGGATGGGTCATCGGGTTCCCCTGGCCCGGACGCTCGTGGTTCATCGGTTCATGGTTCATGGTTCATGGTGCTGTTCCAGGTTCTCGGGTGCCGGGTTCGTGGTGCTGGGTGCGGGGTTCGCCTGACGGGCGGATCGAACCCTGAACGATGCACCTAGAACGCAGAACCAAGCACCCAGAACAGCACCATGAACCATGAACCGATGAACCATGAACCGGTTCCAAGGCTCCAGGATTCCAGAGTTCAGAGCTTGAACCCCTCCGCCAGAGGATCGTCCGGCGTGGTGATGAACGTGTGCTCCCCCGTGATCGACGCCGACCCCGTCAGCTCAGGCACGATCGCCTGATGCTCGCCGACCGTCGTGCGTGACAACACGCGCGCGCGGAAGGAGGTGCCGATGATGCTCTCGTGCACAAACGGTATCGCATCGTCCACAAGCCCCATCGCATCGAGCACGGCCAGCACCGCGCAGGTGCCGGTGCCGCACGGTGATCGATCAACTTCGTGGTCGGCGAAGACCGTCACATTGCGAAGGTGCGCGGTCTCAGAGGACGGCGGTCCCGTGAAGATCGTCCCGTAGACGCCAGTCAGGCCGGGTTCAAGCGGGTGAACCACCGGAATGAGGCGTTCCACTTCGCGGGCGATCAACATACCGATACGCTTCAGATCACCGAGGCGTTCCGGCACCACGGCGAGGCCGGCCGACTCGGCGTCCACCACCGCATAAAACGCGCCCCCGAACGCCACGTCCACGAACATGTCGCGCCCGGCGACGTGCACGGGCAGCGCGGCGGCGTAGACAAACGACGGCACATTCCGGAACGACACTTCCTCAACTCGTCCACCCCGCATCGTCGCGCGCGCGTGGATCTGACCGGCGGGGGCGTCGAACACCAGCGTCGTCCGGCCATCGGCGTGCGTCATCAGACCCCGTTCGAAAGCGATCGTGGTGACGGCGATGATGCCGTGACCACACATGGTGCTGTAGCCCTCGTTGTGCATGAAGAGGACCCCCACGTCCGAGTCTGGCCGCTCCGGCAGCGTCAGCAGGGCGCCGTACATGTCGGCGTGCCCCCGGGGTTCAAACATGAGGATGCGGCGCAGGTGGTCCTGCGTCTCGCGGGCATACGCCCGGCGCTCGAGCATGGTCGCCCCTTCGGGGGCCGGCCAGCCGTCCACGATGAGCCGCAGCGGTTCTCCGGCGGTGTGGGCGTCAATCGTGCGTAAGATGTGTGACGTCATGCCCCTATTGTTAACGGAAGCAGACATCCGGCGCGTGCTCCCGATGCCTGACCTGATTGTGGCGATGGTCGATGCCCTCGGCGACTTCTCGGCCGGACGGGTGATCCAGCCCGTCCGCAACGTGCTGGAAGTCGGCCCCACGCGCGCGTACTTTGGCGTCATGCCCGCAGCGGCGGTCGACGAAGAAGGGCGCGGGACCATGGGCGCCAAACTCGTCACGGTGTACTCGGGCAACCACGCCCGCGGTCTGCCCTCCCACCTGGCCACGATCATCCTGTTGGACGCGGAAACCGGTGCGCTCACCGCCCTGCTCGACGGGCGCTACATCACCGAAGCCCGCACGGCAGCCGTCTCGGCGGTGTCGGTGGACCGCATGGCGCGCACCGACGCACGCGTCCTGGCCATCATCGGCAGCGGCGTGCAGGCACGCAGCCATCTGGAGGCCATCCGGCATGTGCGGGCCATCGACGCCGTCCGCGTGTGGAGTCCAAACGCCGACCATCGCGCGCGGTTCGCAAAAGAGATGACCGCCGAATGCGGCATTCCGGTATGGAGCGCCGATGATGCGGCCTCGGCGGTGCGTGATGCGGACATCGTGGTGCTGGCCACCGCGTCGCCCACGCCTGTCGTGGCGCGCGACGACATCGCCGCGGGCACCCACATCTGCGCGGTTGGCGCATGCCGGCCGACGCAGCGGGAAATGCCTGGCGAGCTGGTCGCGGCGGCGCGACTGGTCGTGGACTCACGCGCGGCGGCGGTGGTTGAAGCCGGCGACATCGTGCTGCCGATGGCGGACGGCACTATCCCGGAGCGACACGTCCTTGGAGAGCTCGGCGAGGTGCTGCTGGGACGATGCCATGCAAGGTTGCATGCGGATGACATCACGATCTTCAAGTCGCTCGGGCTGGCGGTTGAGGATGTGGTGGCGGCGCGGCTCGCGGTCGAACGCGCGGAAGCGGCGGGACTGGGCCAGCGCATTACACTGCAGGCATGACACTTCGCCGCGCGGGGGACGGGCGGCGCTCGGAGGCCCTGCAACGGCGTCCGTTTGCCTTCGAGAAACGGCAGTAGACTGAAGGCACGATGGTGCCCACGTGGCTGAAGATCACACTGGTCGTGGTTGGGCTTGGCATGCTGGGCATGTGCGCGATTGCCGGTGCCGGGGTGTACTTCGTCTCCCAGCACGTCAACACCTCGACGGTGTCGGCGCCGGACGCGCTGCGGCAGTTTGAGGACGCGCGCGCGAAGCTGAAGGACCAGCGTCCCCTCATCGACATCGACACCAACGAGCGGGTCACACACCTGCGCCCGGTCGCTGACATCCCGACGGCGCCGTCCCCGGCGACGACCCTGGTCGTCATGGCGTGGGATCCCACTGACGAGCGCATCGTGAATTTCCGCATTCCGCTCTGGGTGCTGGCGATGGGCGAGCGCAAGGTGGACCTTGGCGTCGGCGCCGAGAGCTTCGACATGCGCCGGCTGAATCTCGACGTCAAAGACCTGCAGCGGATTGGTCCGGCGCTGGTGCTGGATCTGAAATCGCCCTCAGGCGATCGGGCGCTGGTCTGGACGGAGTAGTTCGGGCTCGCCAGCGGGAGCGGCGAGCGTAGCGAGCGATTAGCGAAGGTTGGTACCGGTACGGGGATTCGAACCCCGGTTCCAAGGTTGAGAACCTTGTGTCCTAACCCCTAGACGATACCGGCACTGCAGGGGGAACACTGAAAGTAGCACCCGGGTCGGAAGCCGGTCAAGTCAGCCATAATGAGGTGCTTGACGACACGCGCTCATTCCCCTTCGCGGGTCGCCGATTGGATCACCCTCGCCAAAGTCCGCGTGAACACCCTTGTGGTGGCCACCACAGCCGGCGGCTTCTACATGGGTGCCCAGGGGCCTGTCGACCTGACGGCGCTGGCCCTCACGGCCCTCGGCACGGCCCTGGTCGCCGGCGGCGCGGCGGCGCTCAATCAGGTCGCCGAACGCGACACCGATGCCCTGATGGTGCGCACGCGCACGCGGCCTGTGGCGGCCGAGCGGATGTCCGTGCTGGAAGGGCGCGCCGTCGGCGTCGCGTTGTCGGTGGCGGGACTCCTCGTGCTCTGGTCGATGATCGGCCAGCTTGCCGCAATGGTCGCCGTGGCCACACTGGTCAGCTACGTGTTCTGCTACACGCCGCTCAAGCGGCGCACGTCGTTTGCCGCCGTGGTCGGGGCCGTGCCCGGCGCGTTGCCGCCGATGATCGGCTGGGCGGCCAGTCAGGGCTCGATCACCGAATTCGGCGGATGGTCGCTGTTTCTGATCATGTTCGTGTGGCAGTTGCCGCACGTGCTCGCGATTTCCTGGATGTATCGCGATGAATACGGGCGCGCCGGCATTCCGGTGCTGCCGGTCGTGGATACCACGGGCGCGATGACCGGTCGCCAGGCCGTGGTCTGGGCCGTGACACTCGTGCCGATCTCCGTTCTGCCGGCCATCGCCGGCCTCGCCTCGCATACCTACGGTATCGGTGCGCTGGTGCTCGGCCTGGCCCAGCTGGCGGTGACCGTCCGATTCGCCTTCACTCGCACGCATGAACACGCGCGGCTCGTGTTCTACGCCTCAATTCTGTACCTGCCGCTGCTGTGGATTCTGATGACGGTGACCCGATGATTCCTGTACACGAACTACCGACCCTCAACGCCGCGCTCAACAGCATCTGTACGCTGCTGCTGTTGATTGGCTACGCACACATTCGCGCCGGACGCATCACCCAGCATCGCCGCACTATGCTGACGGCGTTCGGCACCAGCGTGTTGTTCCTGATCTCCTATGTGATCTATCACCTGCAGGTGGGCTCGGTGCCGTACCCGGGCACGGGCTGGCTCCGCGTGGTGTATTTCTCGATCCTGATCCCGCACATCATCCTCGCAGCCGTCGTTGTACCGCTGGCGATTCTCACGCTCAAGCGCGGCCTGATTCGCGACGACAGGCGTCACAAGCAAATCGCCAGGATCACGTTCCCGATCTGGCTCTTCGTCTCAGTGACGGGCGTGGTGATTTACGCGATGTTGTACTTCTGAACCAAGAACCCGCGAAGCGCTACCGCACCGACTGCCGGAAGTTCGCGACGGTGAGCGCGGTGTTGTTCAGCGCAAAACTATCCGCCGCATCACACTCAGTGGAGTTGAGTTGGCCGGTCTGACAGTTAGACCGCGTGCCGGGTGTCACGCCCATCTTCACGCCCGGCAGGAACCAGAGCGACTGGTTGCAGGTGAATCCGCTCCCCAGTTCACAAAACGGATTCATTGTCTGATCCGGATTTGCCCACGACAGCAGGCGCCGGCAGGAGAAGCCCTGCACGGTGCAGCGATCGTTGTAGGCCATGATGGTGCGCCACCGGTGTCCGGAGCTTGGATTCACGTAGCCGTGTGCATACGGATAGGGAAACTGGCTCGATGAGACGTACCAGTCGTGGTGCGCGCCCATGTTGTGCCCCAATTCGTGCGCGAACGTGAATCCGGGACTCATGCAGGCAGTGTCGGTCACGCTGTAGCCGTTAGGCGCAAAGGCATTCGAGACGGAGTTCATGACGTAGGCGATGCCGCACGCACTCGGAGACGTCGGGTGGATCAGCATCATGACGAGATCCGCGCCGACCTGATCGCGCAGCGCGGCCACGTCTCCCAGCCCTGGTCCGCTGCCGGCGCGCAATTCGCTCAGACTCGTCCCGAAATTGCTGACCTCAGTGTAGTCCACGCGAGCGGTGTGCACGAGCCGGATACGCTGACGGACGACGCTGTTGGCGTAGGACGTGTTCGTTTCACTAACGGCGGTTGCGATCAACTGCGTAATCGCCGTCTGGCCTCCCACGTGGGTCTGCGCCAGCGGCGTGTACACCACCATGACGTCGATCACGTCCGCGGTATCGCGCATCACGACATCCGCGGCGGCCTCAAGCTCGGCGGGAGAATACGTCACGGGGATCGGTTCGGCCTCACGCGGCAACGCCGCCTGGTCCACTTCAGCGATGACATGGGCTTCGCCTGCGGTGGCAGACAGCGACCGCCGAACCGCTTCGCTCGCGGGCCGGATTGTGAACGTGCCGGCCGCAGTAATGAGGCTGCCCGTCAGCAGGCCGTCGCCATACACGAGCGTCACACTGCTGCGATCGTCACCGACCACGCGGCCCACCCAGGTGACGCCGTTCGGATTCGGATCAAACCGCACGAACGTGGCCGCGATGAACACATCGGGAAACAGCTCCAGCGTCAGGACAGGCTGTCGAGGCGCCGCCATCGGCCGCTCGGCAAACGCATCAACCGGCGGAACAGGCAGTGTGTTCACATTCACACCCACCATTCGTGACCGGAGCACGCCGGCGTCTGTGGGGCGCTGGATCCGCGGCACATCCTGCAGGCCTTCCAGACTGACCAGCGGGTTGACCGAGGCATACACCGGGGCCTCGGGCCACAGCGCCTCCCCCACCACAAACGCGCAGACCACAACCAGGCTGACCCTGAGGGCGGCAAGAATTCGTGTCATAGTTCCCTGGGGACACTATAACTCCGAGACCGCGAGATTCACATGCCGATATGTCATTTTGCCTCCGTGTGCCTGTCCGTCGTTGTGCTGCTGAGTCCGGCCGCAGCTGTTGCGCAGTCGGCCGAACCTGCCCAGTCGCCCAAGACACCGGGCACACCACGCTGGACTGCTGAGTTCTACGGCGGAGGGATGAATGAATCCCGGGCCTCGGGCGGCACCCCCATCGCGCAGTTTGCGCCCGGTGAGACGTTCCTCACCACAGCCGGCACACCCAGCCGCGCACATGCGTCCTGGCGATTCGGCGACGGCGCGGTGTTGTTCAACGAGGTCGCCGCCCGATTCCGCCAGATCACCGGACGTCCCTTCACCACCATCACGCCGATCGACAGCGTGCTCCGCACCAGCGCGTCCAAAGACGGCATCCGGCCGGCATTCGGTGTCCGCGTGGGTCGCGAAATCTCGCCCGGACTCTCAGTCGAAATCATGGTCGAGCGGAGCGACGGCGGTCTCGCGCCATCGGACGAGATGACCGCGACGATCACTGCGGCCAACGAAAGTTTCAAGGCGGCGTTCCTTGACCTGATCGGCACCGCCCCGGTGACCGGGCTCGACGTAACATCGGATGTGACGATGCCGTCGGGCGCCCACAGTCAGATGCGCATCATGGCCGCCGTCAGCAAGGTGCTCGTGCGCGGGGCCCGCTGGAGCGCCACCGGCACGGTGGGTGGCGGCATGCAGTTGCGCGGCGGCACGGCGGCCGAGGTCACCATGAACGGTCGCTACGACTTCAGCCTGTTCGGGCTGTCGAACTTCTTCGAGCGCGACGAAATCATCATCCGTTTCGAGGAGCCCCCGTCAGCGGCACTCGGCCTGCTCGGACTCAGCGCGACCTACGACATCACGCCAGGCACCGGCCTTCGACTCGGCGTCCGTGCCCAGTTTGTCGCCAACAAGGCGACCACCACCGTGCAAACCAGGCCGTTCATCACGACAACCACCACGCCCGGCGTACTGCCGACAGTGACGACGCCGGCGCTCCAGTTCAGCAACCAGACCACGCCGCAGTCCTCGTTGCGCCCGTCGCTCGCCTCCACACTGACGACCTTCACCGGCAGCGGGATGAATCGTCAAGTCGTGTTCACGCTCGGGTTGGTGCGGCGGTTCTGACGCTGGAACCCTGGAACCTTGGAACCCTCGCGCACGCGGTTCATGGTTCATCGGTTCATGGTGCCGCGGTGCCGTTCGAGGTTCTTGGGTTATAGGGTTCTGGGTGTCAGGGTTCAGGGTGCGCTGCCGCGATTGGGTATGCGACGACCCCTTCATGAGTCGCTTATCGGCGCTTTGTGGGTCGTTTCGGGCCTTGCGGCGGATCTGAGTCGAGGTACCGGATCAGGCGCGTTGTTGCGCCTACGGCGCGGTCGCGAAGGCGAACCAGATCGGCTTCGCGCGCAGCGTCGATCCAACCTGCCGCCCGGGCATCTCGGAGGTGCTCTCCAGTTTCAAGGAGTGAACCTCTGGCAATCCGAAGAAATTGGGCAAACTCCTTCGGATAGAAGCGTCCAAAACCTTCGGCAATATTTCGACAACTCGACATGGATGCCGACCTGAGTTGGTTGAACAAGTCGAAATCATCTGAAGCTTTCCGGGTGGCAAGGATCAGCGCCACTTCGTCAGCCAGCTGTCGACTCAGCTGCCACGCATCAAGTTCCTCGTATCGACGCGCTCCCACGACGCCAGACAAAGCACGCTCCGTGCCAAGTGTTAGAGCGCACCAGGAACCAAGAACCCGAACCCTGGAACCCAAGAACCCCTAACAGCACCGATGAACCGATGAACCGATGAACCACAGGTTCAGTACAAGAGATACCGCGCGCGCAGGAGCCGCCACCGCGCCTCGCCGCCACTCCACGACGAAGCGATGGCGGCAGGGTCGTCGCCACTCTTGATGCGCGTGAGGCCGGTGACCGATCCATAGAGACGCTGCGCCAGGTCGATCTCGAACCTGCCGGGGAACAACTGATGCAACGCCGACGCCACCTCGACGCCAACACGCATCGGGCGCACGGCGTCGCGGTCGGTGATCACGATGAACACGCCCTGGCACAACTCGTTCGCAAACTTCGATGACGTCGGCGTGAACTGGACGGGATAAAAACGCACGCCAGGAAGACGACGCGCGTTGAGCGCCTCCGCGAGCCGCATTCCGTCGATCCACGGCGCGCCGATGTGCTCAAACGGCGTGTCCGTGCCGCGCCCCACCGAGATGTTCGTACTCTCGAATGACGCAAGACCGGTGTACAGCGTCGCCGCATAGAGATTCCGCATGTTGGGCGACGGACCGATCCACGTGAGCCCGGTTTCATCAAACCACGCATCACGCCGCCAGCCGCGCATGGCGACCACCGTCAGGTCGGCGCCGATTTTCTTCTCGGCATTAAACAGACGCGCCAGTTCCCCCAGCGTCATCCCGTGCCGCGTCGGCATTACGGGCAGGTAGCCCACAAAACTGGCGAGCGCCTCATCCAGTACGGGCCCTTCGATCGACACGCCGCCGATCGGGTTCGGACGATCGAGCACAAACACCTTGATCTCCCGTGGCGCCGCCTCCTCCATCACATACGCCATCGTCGTCATGTACGTGTAGAAACGGGCGCCCACATCCTGCAAGTCGATGACGATCGCGTCCAACCCGGCCAACATCGCCTCAGTCGGCCGACGGGTGTCGCCGTAGAGGGAATGGATGGGCAGGCCGGTCTTGTCGTCGCGTGTGGATGGCACGTTCGCATCGAGCAAGCCGCGGATGCCGTGCTCCGGGCTGAACAACGCGCTCAGCGTGACGCCGGGGGCATCGACCAACACGTCGATCGTCGCCGCCCCATCACGCGTGCGACCGGTGTGATTGGTGAGCAGGCCCACCTTCATGCCCTTGAGCGCAGCGAATCCGTTGGCGCGCATGACGTCGATGCCGTTGAGGACCGGCGTGTAGGGTGGCGGCGCCACTGCGGGCGTCTGCGCCTCAAATGAACGCCGCGTGCCGGCGAACCCGGCCGTGTCGAGTGCGGTGAACGCCGACGCCGCGATGGTCGCCACACGCGCGCGCAGCGGCGTGACGTCGCCCCGTCCTTCGGGATGCAGACGATTCGACAGGAAGATGACAAAGGCCTTTGTCGCGGGATCGATCCAGATCGACGTGCCGGTGAACCCGGTGTGGCCGAACGACCCGACGGGCAGCAGTTCCCCGCGATTGGCCGAGAAGGACGAGTCCATGTCCCAGCCAAGGCCGCGGACGTTCGCCTCGTCCTCCGGCGTCGACGGCGTTGTCATCCGCGCCACGGTGAGGGGAGACATCACGCGCACGCCATCGAGTTCGCCACCGCGGAGCAACATGCGAGCGAACCGGACGAGATCGTTGGCTGTGCTGAACAGACCCGCATGTCCCGCGACGCCGCCCATGCGTCGCGCGGTCGGGTCATGCACCGTGCCGCGCAACATGGCGGCATCAGGCCCGGCGCACGGCCATCCGTACGGCGTGCAGACTTCGGTCGGCGCGATCCGGCTACGCAGCGACGCCAGTGGCAGGAACATCGTGTCGTTCATGCCCAAAGGCTTGAAGAGGCGATCGGCCACGAAGGCTTCGAACTTCTGGCCACTCACCCGGGCCACGATGTCCGCGAGCAGAAAGAACCCGATGTCGCTGTAGACAAAACGGCGTCCGGGGGGCGCCATCAGCACCTCTTCGTTGGCCAGGCGGATGGCCTCGTCGTGTCCCACCCAGGGATCAACGAGGTCAACGTCCGGCCGCAGTCCCGACATGTGCGTGAGGAGGTGATGGATGGTGACGCGATCCTTCCCATACCGCGCAAAGTCCGGGACGTACTGCGCGACCGGGTCACTCAGCCGGATCCGGCCGTCCTCCACAAGCATCATCACCGCCGAGGTCGTGGCGACCACCTTGGTGAGCGACGCCATGTCGAACACGGTGTCCATCGTCATCGGCTCGGCGGCCGGGACGAGTGCGCGATGCCCGTAGACCTTGCGGAAGTGCACCGCATCGCCCTGCCCCACCACCACCACCGCGCCAGGGAGTTTTTTGTCGGCGATATCCGCGGCGATGACCTCGTCGATCCTGGCGAATCTGGCCTGGTCCACGGATGCCGGCACCTGACCGTTGAGACCGGCCACCAGAACCGTCACGCACACACCGGCGAGCAGCACCATCCGCGTTCTCTTTGTCATGGCCGCGATTATAGATTCCCCGATGGCAGATGCCCGAGGGCAGATGCCAGATTTGCTGGTAGTCTTCACACGGAGGTTCCATCATGTTCGTGCGCTCACTCACCCGCCGGGTGTTGCCTGCCCTGCTTGCCCTTGTCGGACTCGTGGCGTTTGCTGTGCCGGATCTCACGGCTGATGCCCAGAGCACAAAGACGTTTTACCTGACGGTTGTTGATTCAAGCGGACAGCCGGTCACGGATCTCCGGCCCGACGAGATCGCCGTGGGAGAGCTCGCGGAAGGTGCGGCCGCCCCGGTCCAGCGCGAGGTGGTGAGTTTCAGGAAGGCGCCGACGCCGGCCAGCATCGTGCTGCTGGCAGACACGTCGAAGGCCACGGGTGGTGGTTCGATGGGACAGCGTGGACAGGTTCAGGGGTCGGGACTCATCCAGGACGTGCGGAAGGCGTTCAGCGTCTTCGTCAAAGCCATGTCCGCCTCGAACCCGGACACGGAAATGGAACTGATGGAATTTGGTCAGGCGGCCATCCTCTTGACGCGGATGACCTCCTCGGCGCCGGATCTCGAGAAAGGCATCAACCGGCTCTTCCCGAAAGACAACCAGCCTGCCGTGCTGCTCGAGGCAATCACCGAAGGGGCCAGAACACTCCAGAAGGCCAAACATCCGCGCAGGGCAATCGTCGCGTTCCAGGTGCTGCCCACTGATGACCGCAGCGTGATGCAGCCGCAGCAGATGCTGACGCAGGTCATCAACGCCCAGGCATCGTTCTGGATCGTCGTCTACAGTTCAGGCACCGTGACCGCCGATGCCCGTGGCGTGGTGACCAACGCGCTGGCACGGCAGACGGGCGGCCGCAGCGAAACCATTGCGGCGGAGAGCGCGCTGGAACTGCACCTGACGAACATGGCCACCGCCATCGCCAACCAGTACGAGGTCCAGTACACGCGCCCCGCCGGAGAAACGCCGAAACAACTGGTCATGAGCATCGGCCGGCAGGGATTGAGCCTGCACCACACGATCTATCCGCCGAAGTAAGCTCTCCGGATGTCACGTCTCGCTATCGGCGTCGTCGCCGGCCTGCTGGCCGCGACGGCGGTCGTCTGGTGGGTCCTGCGGGCCGGTTACACCGTCGCCCAGGCACCGGACCAGAACGTCCTTCTGATCACGATCGACACTCTGCGCGCCGACGCGCTGGGGTCGTATGGCGGAGCCGCCGCCACGCCCAACCTGGACGCGCTCGCCGCACACGGTGCGCGCTTTTCGTTTGCGCACGCGCACGCGGTCGTCACGCTGCCCTCACACACGTCGATCCTGACCGGCCGCCTCCCCTACGAACACGGCATCCGCGACAATAGCGGCTACCGTGTCGCCGACGGCACAGCGACGCTGGCGACCCGGCTCAAGACGGCCGGGTTCTCGACAGGCGCGTTCATCGGCGGGTTCCCGCTCACGCGCCGGTTCGGCCTCACGCCTGGTTTTGACGAGTACGACGATCAGATCTCCGAATTGCAGGGTGATCACGCGATGAATGTGCCGGAGCGCCCGGCTGATGCCGTGGTGTCGCGCACCATGGGCTGGATCGATCGCGCACCCGGCAGGTTCTTCGCGTGGGTCCACGTCTTTGATCCGCATTCACCCTATGCCGCGCCGGAGCCGTTCGGCACGCAGTACCGCAATGCGCCGTACAACGGCGAGGTCGCATTCGTCGACAAGGCGCTCGGTCCGCTGTTTGAACGGCTGCGCGCGCTGCCGAGACCCACGCTCGTGATCGTGACGTCAGACCACGGTGAAAGCCTTGGCGAACACAACGAGCTGACGCACGGCATGTTTGCCTACGAAGCCACACTGCGCGTTCCGCTGATCGTGGCCACGATTACGCCCGGTGGGGACGCCACGCGTGGTCGCGTGATCGACACACCGGTGCGGCATGTCGACATTGCCCCGACAGTCGTCGACGCGCTCGGACTGCCAGGAGACGACACGTGGCCGGGTGCGTCCCTGCGACCGCTGATCGCGTCGGGATCCGGCGACGACCGACCCACCTACTTCGAGTCGATGACCTACAACCTCGTGCGTGGCTGGGCCCCTCTGCGCGGCGTCATTGTCGGGCGCGAGAAGTTCATCGACCAACCGATCGCCGAGTTGTACGACCTGATTGCCGATCCCGGCGAGCTGAGGAACATCGCCCAGCCCCGGAAGGACCGCGCGGAGCTCCTCGCTGGCGTGCTGAAGACATTCAACGCGGCTCCACCATCGAGACCGGGGCGCGAAGCCGCCAACGTGGCCGCCACGCTGCGATCGTTGGGGTATGTGTCGGGGAGCGCTGCTCCACGAACGGTCTACACCGAAGCGGACGACCTCAAGAATCTCGCCGGCATCAACCGCGACATGCACAACGCCGACGAGGCGCTGCAGGCGGGCGATTACCAGAAGGCCATTAGGCTGCTCTCCGCAGTGCTGACCGTCCGGCCAGACACCGCCGACGCGGTCGACTCACTGGCGAGGGCGTACTGGGCGGCCGGCGATGCGCGGTCGGCCATCGATGTCCTCGACCGGGCACTGACCGTGGGTATCGCCGCTGACGAGATCCGAGTCCGGCTGGGCCTCTACCTTGCGGAGAGCGGACAGGACGTGCCGCGCGCCCTGACCGTGCTGCGGACACTTCCGGATGACGATGTAGAGGCGCTGAATGCGCTGGGGGTGGCGTATGGCGCCGGAGGGCGGTTTGCCGAAGCCATCACGGCGTTCGAGCGTGTGCTGGCGGTCGACTCCGGCAACGCACTGGCATTGCAGAACATCGCCGCGATGCACCTCAGCATGAACGATCTGGCATCAGCGGAACGTTTTGCGCGGCAGGCCGTGGATCGGGACCCGGCGCTGGCCAAGGCCTTCACGACGCTCGGCGTGGTGTTCGCCAGGTCCGGCCGGCGCACCCAGGCGATCGATCAGTGGAAACGTGCCGTGGAGCTCGACCGCACGGAGTTTGACGCGCTGTACAACCTCGTGGCGCTGCTCGCCGAGTCAGGCCTGATGGGCGAAGCGCGCAGTTACGCCAAACAGTTTGTCGACACCGCGCCCAGGGCCGCCTACGGCCGCGAAGTCGAGCAACTGTCGACGCTGTTGAAATGAGCTCGGAGGCGATTGTCCGCGAAATCGCCTCCGAGCTCATTTCGTGAACGTCGCGATGGCTGACCCCACAACCGTGTCTCCCACGATCACGCGGGCGCGCAGAGTGTAGCGGCCAGGTTCGAGCATGTCGGACGCAAACTCGGTCGCCGCGCGCCAGACGCCACCGGTATCGCGCGGCGTCACCAGTCGATCGTCCACCGCGTCGGTATCACCGGCACGCGTCACGCTGATCTCCACCTGCACATCGTCGAGCGACACACCCTCCGCCGGAGGATACAACTCGAGCTCGGCGCGCACGCCGGTGGCCTGCGCCGGGAGAGGGTCGAGCGCCATGAGCTGAGGGCGTCCCTCAGCGTTCACCCAGGCGACGAGCAGGTCACTGGCTGTGAACGGACCAAGCGTCGGCAGCGTCGCATCCACGTCGGTGGAGATTGCGCCCAACGCGCCTTCCGCGTCGGCCACCGCAACACGCAGTTGGTAGCCGCCGGCAGCCACGGGAACGCTGAACGTGGTCTGAAATACGCCGTCAGGACCCGCCCCTTCCAGCACTCGCCGGCCGCTGTTGAGTGGCGCACCGGCCGCCGCACCGGCAGAGACGAGGCCGAACATCGCAGCAACCGGCCCACGCACGGATCCCGACGATGAGGATGGCACGGCAAGGTTGATGGTCAGCTCAACGCCGCCGGAATCGCCCGGGGCACGGCGCAGGAGTGTGGCGGCCTGCACAGGCACGGCACCATGCTGCTGGCCTGACGCGATCACATCCTTTAGTCGCTCGTCGAGGGTCTTTGGCGCCGGGGTCGCAGAGGGTGTCAGGTTCGGAACTATGGCCAGGCGGTTGACGAAGACCGAGACACCGGGATGTTTGACCACGGCCTCAACGTTCATGCTGCGGCCCGGCTGCAGCCCGGCTGGTGGTTCCACGCCGAGGCGGTAAATCGAGGCACTCGCCGTGCGCACGCGCTCGAAGAACGGCACGGGGTCGCCGACGATGCGATAGAACTGTCCGCCGACAAGTGTGGCAGCCGCTTGCAGACCGTCCCTGTACATCCGCTGGTCTTCAATGCGTCGTTGCGCGGAGCCGGTATCGAACTGAGGTTTGTTGTCGGCCCCAACATCCCTGCGGCCTTCGTCAGTCAGGCTCATGTCGTGTTCTTCCATCAGGACGCTGACCTGGACGCCCGCCGAGGCGGCCGCTGCGGCCAGTCGATTGAGCTGCTGGGAGTCACGTCCGATCGCGAGCCCATCGGACACAACCACCAGATGGCGGATGCCATCGGCCTGCCCCATCGCACGGAGCGCCGCCTCAATGCCGTCGATCTGGAGCGTCGTCAGGCGCTTGGCCATCGCCGCCGTCTGCCTGGCCTGCTGTCGAACGGAAGAGGCGCAGCTGTTCTGGGCAATCAGGATGTCGAGAACCTGCGAGTCGACCTCGGTGCGGCTTCCGCTGAAGCATGCGCGGGCGATCGCCAGCTTCAGCGCCTCCATCACTCCGTAGTCGATGTCCAGAGCCTGACTCACGCCCACGAAGCCGTCAGGTCCGGCCTCAGTGGCAGCCGCGGCGCCCTGTGGCTGCAACGCGGTGAGTTCTCCAAGTGACCCGGAGGTTCTTTTGATGGCCTCGATGATCGCCGCCCGGTCCAGCGTGGGATTCAGGGCGTCCTGCGCGTTCGACGAGCGCACCAGTCCGACGGGATCGGTCGCGGGCAGCCTCGAGACAAACGCCTGCGCGGAGGCGAGCAGTCGCTGGCCGCGTGTGGGCGGAATCGACAGGTCGTCTACCAGGATCACAAAGACTCGATCCTCTCCAACGGCTGCGGCCGGCCCGGCGATGCCGGCGTTGGTAGCGGTCTGACGTCCCCGTCGTCCGTCCGAAGGTGCGGGTGTTGGGACGGCCGGGGCAGGTGACAGCTCACCCCGGGCCTCAAGGTAGCTGACCACGCGTACTGGCATGACGCGCCCGTTGAGCTTCACCTCGAAGGCCTCGACGCCGAGGTTGGACACCGGGCGGCCATCCGTGTCGAATACCGCGACATCCACGGTGACCAGAGCGACGCCCGATTTGAACGTGGGGGCCTGGGACTGTGCGGCCACGGTCACGCCGAGCGCCAGCGCCCCGAGGCAGGCGAGGCGCCAGACCGGATTGCGTGTCGTCATGGGGGTAAGATAGCGCCTTCGGTCCCCCTTTTGGAGCCACTGCGATGCGCCTGACACGACTCGGGTTCTGCCTCGTCATCGGCGTGCTGTTGTGCCTGCCGTCGCCGGTGGCGACACAGCAGACGACACCCCGTCCACAGCCGCCACAACAACCGATGTTCCGCAGCACGACGGCTCTGGTCGAGGTGGACCTGATCGTCCGCGACCGTCAGGGTGAGTTCGTGCCGGGGCTCACCGCCGGGGACCTGCAACTCTTCGAAGACGGGCGGCCGCAGAAGATCGAACAGTTCTACATGGTGACCCACGAGCGTGGGGGCCAGTTGTTTCCCCAGACAGGCGACGCCGTGGTCGCACCGGAGGATCGCGCCCGGCGGATCTTCGTGGTGCTCTTTGATGAAGCGCATATGGACCACGAGGGGCTGCTGCGGGCCAAAATCGGTGCGGACAAGTTCATTCGCGACAATATCGGCCCTGGCGACTTTGGTGGGGTGTTTCACAACAACCAGATGCACAACAGCCGGTTGACGACCAGCAAGGCGGAACTGATCGGTGCCATTCAGGCTGTGGAACATGGCTTCGAAAACCGGCAGGCCCTGCTGTCGACGTTCCGTGAGTTCCCCCGCATTCCCGGCGAAATCGACGCCCTGCGCATCGCTGATGGGAGTCTGGAGGTCGTGAACCGGCTCGGTGCGGCCGTCTGCAAGGACGACCCCTTCAACTGCCAGCTGAACGGCGGCGTGAACCAGGTCGAGAACCTGATTCAGCAGAAGGCCAAACTCTACGTGCGCCAGGCCCGTATTCTCACGTTCAACACGCTGCAGAATCTGCGGTACGTCGTGAATCGGCTGAGCCGCATTCCGGGTCGCAAGACCGTGGTGTTTCTCTCTGAAGGGTTCTTTGTCGAGGAATCTCGGCAGGATCTGATCACCATCGCCGCTGAGGCCGCCCGGGCGGGCACCGTGATTTACAACATCGACTCACGCGGTCTCGTCGGGTCGCCCAGTGCCACTCCTGACGTCCTGCGCACCGAGGCCGGTCGCTCGACGGCGTGGGACACGGGCGAGGATGGACCGCTCATGCTGGCGTCCGCGACCGGCGGCCTGCGCCTGCGCAACATCGACGACATCTCGCGCGCCTTCAATCTCGTTGTGCGCGACACGAGCACCTACTACGTGATTGGTTACCAGCCTGACAATCCGACGATGGATGGCACGTTCCGGAAGATCGAAGTGAAACCCGTGCCGTCGGGGCTCCGTGTGCGATCCCGCCAGGGCTACCGCGCCGTTGCCCTGCCGCCGATGGAACCCATCCGCGGCGGGGGCATGTAGGGCGCGCTGAACTGGAGCGCGCCGGCACCGCCGCCGCGGGGTTCATGGTTCATCGGTTCATGGTTCATCGGTGCGGAACCCTGCACCGTGATCCGGCCCGCTCAAGATCAGCGCGCCCAGGGTCCTCGAAACTGTTATGTCGCTGGGGCGCCGTGGCCCTTTTCTGACGACCAGAGCTCGGACAGTTGATCGAGGCTCGACCTCGGATGCCGTCACCCAGGCCCTACGCGCGCTCGTGACGCGGCGAGGGCAATTGCTGGAGATGCTGACGGCCGAACGCAACCGGCTCCCGCTCGCAGCGGCGGTGCAGGGGGATCTGCACGCGCACAGCGTGGCCCCGCTCAGTGACAACAGCGGCACTCACCGCGGCCATGCGCAAACTACTCACGATCCTCAACGCGATGGTTCAAAACACAGACGCCCTGGACGCCGACGCTGGGTGTCGCCAGCCAGACTCTGGCCACGGCCATCACCCACGATGCTCAGAACTGCCTCGTGCCCGCTTGACACCCAAGACAGTTGCTACGTTCAGAACCTGGAACCCCGCACTGAAGAACCACGAACAGCACCACTGAACCATGAACCGATGAACCATGAACCGCGGAGCCCGGGTTCCCGGTTCCGCCGTTCCCCCTGAAAAAAAACGGCCCGGGAGCGTGAGCTCCCGGGCCGTGTGTGTGAGACCGTTCGCGGGCGTTAGAACGTGAACGTCGCGCCGACGCGGAAGATGCGCGGCGGCAGGATCGAGCTGATGCGGTCGGCCGGAATGACCGGGTTGGTCGTCGATCCGAGCAGACTGATGTTGTTGCTCGAGTACCCCAGAATCAAGTCGCTGTTGAGGATGTTGAATCCATCAAACATCACCTTCAGCCGGTTCTGGCCGCCCCGGAACGTGAACGTCTTGTGCACGCCCATGTCCCAGATCGCCTGCTGCGCGAACCTCGTGGTGCCCTGCTTCTCGAAGTTCAGCGTGGCGTAGTTGATGGTCGACGCGGTCGTCGCACCCGTCACCACGTTGATTGCGGTACCCAAGGGCTGCACGCCAGGACCATTGATGGACATGTTCCGGATGGCGCCATCGTTGATGTTCAGGTTGGTCGACGCCATGATGCCCCACGGGAGGTCATAGCTGCCGTTGAACTTGATCAAGTACCGCGCAATGGAGTTGACGCCCTCGAAGTACTCGTTACCCGTCGGGTTTCTGAGTGCATGCATCGGTCCGCCGAAGTCATTGCGCGTCTGGATCGTCACCGCCAGATTCGCCTGCCACTTGTCGCTGTAGCGCTTGTTCAGCGTCAGGTCCACGCCCCGGTAGTCCTCGTAGCTCAACCGGGTCATGGTGATGCCGGTCGTGCCCGTCGGGCGCAGTGTGGTTGCGGGAATGATGTAGTAGGTGCCCGTCTTCCCGGTCGTCGCGTCCGTGTGCGTCAGCGGACCAGTGTAGAGCTGCGTCGAGAAGCCCGCTGAACCCGGCTGGTAGCCGATCTGGAAGCCCGCCGTGCTGTTGTCGTAGCGGCGATAGATGAAGTCCGCCCCGACGGCCAGGTTGCCCACCAGCTCGCGCTGGATGCCGAGGGTCACCTCACGCGTCCGGCCAATCTTCGCGCTCTTGTCGACCGCGTTCTGTCCGGGCGCCAACACGCCGGTGGTCAGGTCGAAACGGCTCGTGCTGGAACTCGGCGTCCCCACCAACTCGTTGACCTGGATAAAGCCGTCACGGTTCGCGTCGGTCCAGCAGGATGCACCGGCCGTCAGGCTGCAGGCGCCACTGTTCTGGTTGTTGCCCCAGCTCAGCGTCACACCACCGAGGCTGCTGAACGCATTGGCCAGGGTGATCTTGGTCGCATAGTAGTACGACCCACTCGCCTTGAGCACGGTCTTGCCGTTGCCCGACAGGTCATAGGTCATCGACACGCGCGGCGAGAAGTTGCCAAACGGCTGCAGGGGCTCCACCTTGCCGGTGATGGCGCTCACACCTTCCGTGAGCTCGCCTTCACACTGCGCCGGCAGCATGGTCGGAATGACCGGGTTGGCCGGTACGCAGCCGCCGAGCCACTTCGACTGCTGCCAGTCGTACCGCAGGCCGGCGTTCACGCGCAGGCGGCCGCGTGAGAACGAATCCTGAATGTAGCCGCTCCACATCCACCAGTCGTTGTTGGTCAGGCCATTGCGCGACAACGAGGCGTTATACGGCACGAGACCGGCCGCCGAACCCACGGGCACGTAGGTCTTGCCATCGAGGCAGTTGTTGAGCGAGTTGCCGACACACTGCACGGTGGCGCGCCCGCCGCCGCTTTGGTTGCCGTAGCTGAGGATCGGGTTGTTGCGGTAGCCCACGCCGAACTTCAGCGAGTGGTCGCCTCCCAGAAAGTTCGTCACGAAGTACGTCGCATCCGTCTTGACTTCGAGTGACGGCCGCACCGTCTGGTACGAAGCGCCCAGCGACCGGCTCAGGTTGCCCGTCGTCCGGATCGTCTGCGGCTGGATGTTGAACATGCAGTTCTTGTTGGACGCCTGCGGATACGACGACAGCTCCTTGGCACCGGTGTACTTGCTCAGACCGCAGAGTTCGGGGGCAATGGAGTCCTGGTAGTCCAGGTAGAACCCGCCGGCGACATGCGTGAGCATGCTGTTGAACACCAGCCGGTCGCTGGCAATCCACGTGTGCGTGAGCTGGTGCGTCGGCAGCGGGAAGTACTTCAGCCAGAAGTCCGACGTCTGCTTGGTGACCGCTTCAAGCTCCGTCACGTCGGAGGCGCCGCGCGCGTTGCGGTACTTGTTGTCCGAGAGGAACAGATACTGGAACTTGTTCGACGCGTTCAGCTGGTAGTTGATCTTGCCCTGCTTGTTCTTGAGCACCGTCTGGTCGTTCTTGAGACAGTCCTTGATCTTCTGCAGGTCGCCATAGGCAATCGTCCCAAGCAGCTGGCCCGCCCGCTGCGCGTCGGCGTAGCCATTGCACTGTGCACTCAAGGCCCGGTCGAAGAAGTTCACCACGCCGGCGTTGATGTCATTCTTGTCGAGGGCCACCCACCACCACAGACGATTGCGCACCAGCGGGCCGCCGTATTCACCGGACACGTTGAAGATCTTGAACACCGGCGCACCCGACAGGAATCCGGTCGTGCCGCGCTTGAAGAAATCCTCCGACACGTTGTTGGCCTGCATCTGATCGTTCTGGAACGTGCCGACCAGCGAGCCCTTGAACACGTTGGACCCACTCTTCGTGATCAGATTGATCGACAGCCCGGATGACTGAATCGAGACGTCGCCGCCGCCGTTGGTCACCGAGATCTGCTCGAACGAGTCGAAGTTGTAATACATCGCCGAGGAGTTCGACGACAGGTCCGTCATCGAGCCGCCTTCGAGGTTCCACTGCACCGACGCGCCCGTGCCGCGCGACTGCAGCCCGACCTGCTGGCCGGACGAGGAGCCACCGACGTTGAGACCTGCCTGCACACCCGGCGTCATGTTGATGATCTGCCACGGGTCGCGCGCCGTCGGAATCTTCTCGAGGATATCCGCCGTGAACGTCGCACCCGTCGTCGTCTTCTTCGTGTCGACGACCGGAGCCGCCGCCGAAACGGTCACTTCCTCCGTCATGGCACCGACTTCCATCGTCGCATTGATTTCGGCGTTGAAGCCGTCCGTCACGCGCACGCTCTGGCGTGCCACGCGCTTGAAGCCACTCAGCTCGAATGTCACCGTGTACGCACCGATCGGGACGACCGGGAACTGATAGGCACCCGAGTTCGCCGTGACCTGGGTCAGCGGCTGCTGCAGCGTGGGCCCCGTCACCGTCACTGTCACACCCGGCAGCACGCCGCCGGACGAGTCTGTCACCTTGCCAAAGATCTGACCGATCGCCTGCGCGTTGGCCGACCCTGCCGTCATCGCCAGTATTCCGGCAACAAGCAGCACTCCTCCTAGGACTCTCTTCATTCCGGCTCCTCCAAAAGCCTCGCCGCACGCATATGGGTCGCCGATGGTGCTGGTGTGCACCATCGGACAACTTCGTAACAGACCGCGAGGTTGGTGCATGCTACGCCCGGCAGTCGCTGCCGGTCAAGGAAACTTCACAAAATTGGTGAAATATACTCCTACTGGGGTATATGGATGATTGACGAAACTGCGCAACCACATGAAGGATGACTACGCCATGTTCCGATCCACGAAGCGATCGCTGCTGGTGATCATCACCCTCGCGCTCGTGATCAAAGTGATCGTCGTCGCGCAGCTCGGCGATCACCCGATGCTCAGTGAGCACAGCGGCCTCGACACCACGGCCTACGCGGAACTGGCACAGCGGGTCGTCGCGGGCGACCTGCTGCTCGGTCCCGGGCTGTATTACCTGTCGCCGCTCTACATGTATGTGCTGGCCGGCGCCCTGGCCGTGACCGATTCGTTCACGGGCGCTCGCCTGATTCAGGTGTCGCTCGGGGCGATCAGTGTGGGCGGACTCTGGGTGCTGACCGCCGCGTGGTCGAACACGCGCGCCGCATGGTGGGCCGCCGGGTTGGCCATCATGACGGGCGTCATCACGTTTTATGAGGTGCTGATCCTGCAGGCGTCTCTGGACTTCGCACTCACGACCGGCGCGTTGCTCGCCCTGACATGGGCCGTGCGATCTGATGGCGGTGTCGCCATGCGGTGGTTCGCACTTGCTGGATCGGCGTTTGGTCTCGCAGCGTTGAATCGTCCCAACATGATGGCGGTCGCCGCCGGCCTGGTCGTGCTCCTCCTGATCACCCGTCGTGTCCGTCCGGCCGCCGTGTTTCTCGTCGGCCTGCTCATCGCGCTCGCCCCCGTCGCCATTCGCAACGGCGTCGTCGCCGGCGAGTGGTTCACCGTGACGTCACACGGCGGCCTCAATCTCTACATCGGCAACTCACCGGCGGCCACCGGGTTCTATCAGGCGGTCCCTGGCGTCCGCCCGACCATCGCCGGCCAGATCGACGACGTACGCGAGGTGGCAGGCCGGGCCCTCGGACGCACCGTGACCGACGATGAGGCGTCCGCGTACTTCAGGGATCTGGCGCTCACGTGGATGCGTGAGCATCCTGGGGATGCCATGGCGTTGTTTGCGAAGAAGTTCGCGTACGTCTTCCACGCGCAATACGTCGCGCTGCCGTATTCCTATCCCTTCTACGTGCACGAGACCGACTCCTGGCTCCGCTGGCTCCCCTCCGGTCCCTGGTTGTTGATGCCATTGGGACTTGTGGGACTCGGACTGCTCGCACGCCGAGCCGACCACCGGACCTGGGTGTGGCTGTCGTTCGTCCCGATGTACGCCGGCGCAGTGGCGCTGTTTTTTGTGGCCGACCGGTATCGCCTGCCGCTGCTCATGCCCATGTGTGTGGGCGCGGGCATTCTGCTTGATGCCTGCGCAACCGCCGTCCGTCAACGCGCCTGGACGTCGATGGCGGTGCCGGCAGTGGTGACTACGGCCTTGTGTGCAGCCGTCAACGCCCCTGCCGGGTTGAATGAAGGGCGATGGGAGGAAGGACTCAAACTGGCACAACGGCTGGTGATTCTGGGCCGCGACGACGAAGCCGCTGCCTGGGTCGAGCGACTCGCACCCGGTGCGCCAACGCCCGGCGTCGCCCACCATCTGGTTGGCGGCCAATACCTCGACGAGAACAAGCCGGCGCGGGCGGTGCCCTACCTGAACGCCGCAGTCGAGGCCGGCCTGCGCACGCCGCGTGTGTTGGGCCATCTGGCGACCGCCCTCCAGCGCGCCGGCCATCGCGAAGAGGCGACTCGTGTGCTCGAGCAGATCCCGACAGACTCGACTGAGCCGCCGGACTTTTGGCTCGGCCTCGGCCGGATCGCCGCATCGCTCCGGGCACTCACCATCGCCGAGCGGATGTTTGGTCAGGCCGTGTCCCAGGCACCGGAGGATCCGGATGCCCGATTGCAGCACGGTGTGAACCTCGTGCTGCAGGAGAAGCTGGACGAGGCCCGGGTGCAACTGCAGGCAACCATCCGTCTGCGTCCACGCCAACCGGATGCGCTGGCCTATCTGGCGTTCTGCGAGTTGTCGTCGGGCCATGTGACGGAAGCCCGGCGGCTGGTCGACGCCGCTCTCAGCATCGACCCGACACATGCCGTCGCCCAGTCGGTGCGTGCGGCCCTGCAGTAGAAAACTGCCGCATGTGCACAAACCGCACGGGAATGAGAAAGTAACGGCATGATTCGATCGCGCGCGGGCCTCTGGACGGTCGTGGCCCTCGTTGGGGCGCTGGCCGCCGGCTGGTGGGTCTGGCGAGGTCCTGCCCTGCACATCGCCCGCACGCCCGATCGCAATGTGCTCGTCATCTCGATCGACACCCTTCGCGCGGACGCCCTCGGGTCCTATGGCGGCCGGGCGGCCACCCCGGCCCTCGACGCCCTGGCGGCGTCGGGCGCGCGGTTCACGTTCGCGCATGCCCACGCGGTGGTCACGCTGCCGTCGCACGCGAGCCTGCTGACCGGCACGTACCCCTACGAACACGGCATCCGCGACAACAACGGCTATCGGCTGCGTCCCGGCGAAGCCACCCTGGCGACGCGCCTCAAAGCAATGGGGTTTGCGACCGGCGCCTTTGTCGGGGCGTTTCCCTTCGATCAGCGGTTTGGCCTCAATCAGGGGTTTGATGTCTACGACGACCGTATCCCCGAGGCGGGACTGACCAGTAATTTTTCGCTGCCGGAACGCCGGGCCGACGAGGTCGTCACCGCGGCCCGCACATGGATCGCGGACCAGTCAGCGCCCTGGTTTGGTTTTGTGCACGTGTTTGATCCGCACGCACCCTACCGGCCGCCGGCGCCGTTCGACACGCAATATTCAACCGATGCGTACGCCGGTGAAGTCGCCTGGACGGATGCGGCCCTCGCACCGCTCCTCGACCTGCTCCGCACACAGACACGACCGACGCTCGTCATCGTGACGTCCGACCACGGCGAAAGCCTCGGCGAACACGGCGAACTGACGCACGGCATCTTTGCGTACGAAGCCACGCTCCGGGTGCCGCTGATCATCGCGGAGGTGACACCGGGTGGCGCCGGCGCGTCCCGCGGTGTGGTCATCGACACGCCGGCGCGCCATGTGGACGTTGTCCCCACCGTGCTGGATGCGCTTGGTGCCCCGGTGGACACGGGCGTGTCTGGTGCGTCCCTGATCGACGTCATCGCTGAAGGACGCGGTGATGCGCGGCCCTCGTATTTCGAGGCCATGACACCGTTCCTCTCCAGGGGCTGGGCGCCGCTGCGCGGCGTGCTTGTCGATCGCGACAAGTACATCGATCTGCCAATCGCCGAGCGCTACGCGCTGCGCGACGACCCGCGCGAACAGCAGAACCTCGCCGCCGCCGACCCCACAGCCACGCAGCTCCTGCTGAACACCCTGCGCACCTTCAATGTGGCGCCCCCGGGCCAGCCCGGCGAAGAATCCGGGGCGGTCCTTGAGCGCCTCCGCGCCCTCGGGTATGTCGGCGGGAGCCCGGCACCACGACGTGAGCAATATACGGAGGCCGACGACCCCAAGCGGCTGATCGATCTCGACCGGATGCTCCACACGGCCGGCGAACTCTATGCACTCGGCCGCAGGAACGAGGCCATCGACGCGTTCCGCGCGGTCATCGCCCGCCGGCCCGACACGGCCGAGGCGTACCGCCACCTGGCCTTCGTGCTCTGGCAATCCGGCCGGGCCGGTGACGCCATCGCCACGCTCGAGACGGCACTCGCGCGCGGGCTGACCCAGCGCGACATCCGCGTCAAACTCGGCATCTACCTCGCGGAAGCCGGTGCGGCCGCACGAGCCATTCCACTGCTCGAGGCAATGCCTGATGACGACAGCGACGTGCTCAACGCGCTGGGTATTGCGTACGGCCAGGAGGGCCGCATGGCGGACGCGATGCGCACCTTCGAGCGCGCGCTCCGCCTCGACGCCACCAGCGGACTCTCGCATCAGAACATCGCCACCCTGCACCTCCGCGGCGGGAATCTCGCGGCGGCCGAGGCCGCCTTCACCCGGGCCCTGGGCATTGACCCCACCCTGACCGGCGCCTACACCGGTCTCGGTGTGGTCCTGGCGCAAACCAACCGTCTCCCGGACGCGCTGAACGCCTGGCGCACGGCCGTGTCGTTGAATCCCTCCGAATTCAACGCGTTATTCAATTTGACGATGGAACTGTTCGCGGCCGGACGGACCGATGAAGCCCGGCAATACGGTGAGCGGTTCGTAGCGACCGCACCACCGCAGCTGTTCGGACCCGACATCGAGCAGGTCCGCCGACGACTCGCCGGTGGTAGATTCTGAACATGTTCACCCTGCTGCTGTCGCTCATCGTGCAGACGCCCCAGGCGCCACCTGTCGCTGCGGCGTCCGTCGTTGTGACACCCGCACCGCCTGTCGCGGAGATCAACATGCGGCAACTCAAAGGTCCGTTGGTCCGCCAGCTGGCCTGGTCGCCGGATCAGTCTGAACTCTACCTGCAGACGTACGAGGCCAATCGTGACGCCAGCGTCAAGACCACCTATCACTATGTGATCACCGTCAGCGATGGCACGCGACGCCAGGTCGACGTGCCGCCGACATGGGCCGTTGCCTACTACCAGTGGAAATCCGGACAGGCCTCACCTGACGATGCCGCGTGGAAGATTGACGTCTCGACCGAAAAGAAGATCCAGTCGGCAACGGCGATGCCGATGGGGGGCGACCTTGCGCGCGGCGGCACCGTGGATCCCACGGGCGGCATTTCGATCGACACCGTGACGGCCTCGGCGGCACAGGCGGGCAACGTCAGCGTCTACACGATGCGCCTGAGCGGTGAGATCGTCGGTGAGTGGATGAATCACCCGATCGTGCCTGGCCTGACATTCGGCTGGGCGCCGAAAGGCCACACGCTGATTGCCTTCGCCGACAAGTCCGGCCAGCTCACCGTGATGGATCGCGCCGGCAAGTCGGCGCGTGTCGACGGCACCCAGAAAGTCACGCTCCCGGCATGGTCGCAGGACGGCACGCATCTGGCCTACCTCGAGCAGAAAGATCGCAACACCTACAGCCTTATCGTGGCGTCCGTCTCGCAACGATGACGTCGAGGATTCGGATCCTCGTCGCAACCGGCGTCCTGGCGGCGGCACTGTGGGCGGCATGGCAGTGGGCCGCCCCGTCGTCTTCAGGGCCAATCATTCTGATTTCGATCGACACGCTCCGCGCCGATCGTCTGCCCTCATACGGGTATGCAGCCGGCGTCACCCCGGCCATCGACCGCCTCGCCTCTGAAGGCGTGCTTTTTGAGCACGCGTACGCACAGTCGCCGCAGACGCTGCCATCACACACGTCGATCCTGACCGGACAGTTTCCCTTCGAACACGGCGTGCGCGACAACATCGGCTTTGTGGTGCCGCCGGAGGTCCGGACGCTGCCGCAGACACTCAAGGCCAACGGGTATGCCACGGCGGCCTTTGTGTCGTCGTTTGTCCTGCGGCACCAGGTCGGCCTCGACCGCGGATTTGACGTCTACGACGATCAACTGCCGCCGGCGGGCCCGGATCGGCCGCTGGGCCAGGTGCAGCGTGCCGGCACGGACACGGCGGCGGCGGCCATCCGCTGGCTGCAGGCGCAGACGTCGCCGAAGTATTTTCTCTTCTTCCACATCTACGAACCACACGCCCCCTACACGCCGCCGGTGATTCCGGCATCCGGCGATCGCTACGACGGCGAGGTCACCTACGCCGATCAGATCGTCGGACAGGTCCTCGACGCGATCCGTGCGCGCGGCGACTATGACGATGCCACGATTGTGTTGTTGTCGGATCACGGCGAGGGTCTGGGTGATCACGGCGAGGAGGAACACGGGCTGTTCCTGTATCGCACGACGATTCAGACGCCGCTGATCATCAAACGCGCCGGAGGGCGCGGCGCCGGTCGCCGCGTCGCCGCGCCTGTGCAGCACATCGATGTCGCGCCGACCGTGCAGGCCCTCGCGGGACTGGCCCCGCCTGATTCGAGGTACGGTCGATCGCTGATGGCCGTACTTGATGACGCCGGCACGCTGCCGGCGGCCCCCATCTATGCCGAAGCGATGTCGCCCCGGTATCACTTCGGCTGGAGTGAGCTGTATGCGCTGACCGACGAACGCTACCGGTTGATTCGGGCGCCGCGTGATGACCTGTTTGATCTGTCGGTCGATCCGGGGGAGACCCGTTCGATCGCCGCCGATCGGCCCCAGGTGCAGGCAGCCATGCGCGCGGCACTGGATGGCCTCGTCGCGTCAGCCGGGGTGTCGGAGCCGGCGGCGGTGTCGGCTGAGGATCGCCAGCGCCTGGCGGCGCTGGGGTATGTCGGATCACAGACCGGCACCCGGGTGCGCGCGGCCTCGGACGCACTGCCCGATCCAAAAGACAAGATCGAGGTGTTGCGGCGATATCAGCGGGCGAATGCGCTGGCCTCCGAAGACCGATGGCCGGAAGCGGCGGTCGCCTACAGAGCGTTGCTCGACACCGAACCGGAGATGATCGATGGCTGGCTCCAACTGGCGCGCGCGAGTGAACGCGCGGGACAACCCGCGGGCGCCCTCGAGGCGTACCGGCAGGTGGTCACGCTGGACGCCACAAACGCGGCGGGGCTGACAGGTGCCGCCGCGGTACTCGTGCAGCTGGGACGGTTCGATGAAGCGCGGGCCCACGCCGAACTGGCGATCGCCGTTGCGCCGGCGGTGGCGCACGAACTGCTGGCAAGGCTCGCCGTGCAGCGTGGGGACGCGGCCGCCGCCCGGACGCACGCCGCCGCCGCGACCGCAGCGGATCCGACGTTGCCCATGCCCGCGTTTGTCGAGGGCCTGATCCTCTACAACCAGGGGGCGTTCGCCGCCGCGATTCCTCCCCTCCTGCAGGCCGCGCAGGCGCTGACCCAACGGACCGAGCAGGTCGCCGACATCCGGTACCTGCTGGCGGATTCCCTCGCCCGCGAGCAGCGATTCGACGAGGCGGTGCCCTGGTTTACGGCCGAGATTGCGTCCTTTCCGGGCCACGTGCGGGCCCGCGCGGGGCTCGCGATGGTGTTCTGGAGCACCGGCCGCAGGGCCGACGCGGTGTCCGCCGTTGACGCGCTCGAATCTGCGGCACGGACACACGCCGGCCCCGAGGCGGATGCGGCGGCGGCACAGCTGTGGGCCATCTTCGGCGACACGGGTCGCGCGGCGGCAGCCCGGGCGCGGGCCGCTGCCGGAGGCCGCACGCCACGGTAGAATTGTTCCGTGTTCCGCAGATTCCAGACGGCCGCGTTGATCGCGCTTCTCATGAGTGCGTCCGCCGCAGGCGTGTACGCTCAGGCGCAGCTCACGTTCCGGTCCGGCATCGATCTGGTGCGTCTCGACATTCGTGTGGTCGATGCCGCCGCACGCCCGATCACGGACCTTCGACAGGACGAGGTCGTGATCATCGAAGACGGTGTGGTGCGGCCGCCCTTGATGTTCCAGCGCATCACGGAACCCGCCGAACTGTTTGTGGACGCCGCCACCAAAGCCGTGACGGCGGAAGTCTCGACCAATGAGGGATTCCCGCGCGGCCACCTGTATCTGATCGTCTTCGACCAGTCACACATCACCGCCGGCAACGAACAACGGGCACGGCTGGCCGCCGAGCAGTTCATCCGCCGGCAGGTGCGGCCCTCCGACCGCGTTGCACTGTTTGCGATTCCCGGACCGGGACCACAAGTCGGGTTCACCGCCGACCGCACCCGGGTGCTCGACGAACTGGCCCGCGTGCGAGGAAGTTATCAGCGTGTCGCGACCACGCCGTTCGGCAACCTGCCGATCTTTGACGCACACCGGATCACCCAGGGTGATGAACGCCTCATCATGGATACGATCGCGCGGCTGACGATCGAGGGCGGCGGTGACGCACTGGGCGTGTCCAGCTCGGCCGCGACCGGAGGACGGGCGGGCGGCGGCGAGGATCTCTCGACGGCCAGGCGGTTGCTCGCAGAAAACGCCCGCATCATCGTGCAGCAGACCGACGCGGAATCTCGCCAGTTCCTCCAACGACTCGCCGATGTGATCCGTGGACTTGGCGACATCGAAGGCCGCAAGTCGGTGGTGCTCTTCTCGGAAGGCTTTTTCCAGGACAACCTGAACCGCGAACTGGAAGCGGTCGCTGCGGCGGCAGCACAGTCGTACGCGGTGTTCTACAGCTTCGATCTCAATCGGCGCGGCCCCTCGATCACCGAAGCGTATGTCCCGGACACCGTGCAGAGTTCGGAAATTCAGGGACGCATCGCGCCGCTCGGCACACTGGCGGTGGAAACCGATGGCACACTGATCGTCGACGCGGCCTCGAGAAGCGACGAAACGCTGGCGCAGATCGCCCGGCAGGCGCAGGACTACTACCTCATCGGATTTGAGCCCTCGGAACGGGCGCGCGCCAGGCGCGGGGAATATCGCCGCGTTACGGTGACGGTGTCGCGACCGGGCGCCAGGGTCAGCACGCGCACCGGCTACGCCCTGCGCGCGGAACCGACGGCTGCCGACCGCCAGCGCGCGATCTCCTCGGTGATGGGCTCGCCGTTTGTGCAGCAGGGCCTGAAGATTGACTACACGACGTACGTGATCAAGGCCGATGCGCCGGGACAACAGCGTGTGGTCCTGAGCCTGACCGCGCAGTTGCCTGTACGCGCGACCCCTGAGGATCGCGCGGACGTGGTATTTGTGGCGCGGGACGTGCGCGATGGCCGCGTGGTGGCCAGCGGTACCGACGCCATCGCGCTGCCGGAGTCCCCACGCGCTGGTGCAGCGATGGGCACCGGCCAGTGGCGCGTCCAGTTCTCGGTGCCGTCGGGCAGTTATCTCATGCGCGCAGTGGTGCGTGAACCGGGCGGCCTGAGCGGAAGCGCCGACCGCCGTATCGACGTGCGTCCACTGGACACACCAAATGTGGCGGTGAGCGATCTGATTCTGAGTTCCCATCACAACGCGATCCCCGTACGGGCCGTCGCCTATCGCGATGAGGGCCTGAGCGGCTTGCTGGAAGCCTACGCACGCTCGGCCAACCAGCTGCAGACGCTCAGCCTGACGGTAACTGTGCGCACGCCAGACGGCAAGGAGGCCACGGCGTCGTACTCATCGCCGCTGCCTGCCCCCGTCACCGACGCCGACGGCTTCATCGTCCGCGCACCGTTCACCGTGCCGATACCGACCGCCGCGCCTGGAGCGTACGTCGTGCACGCGACGTTGACCTCGGACGGCGCCGTGCTCGCCGAACGTACGCGTTTTGTCGATGTGGTCGAGGGCACGGCGGGCCCGGCGCCGACGCGCCCCCTGCCCGCGCCCGCGCCGCCGGTCGCTCCACGCGCCATCGTCGAGGGTCAACTCGGACAAGCGTACGTCGCGGAGCTGCTGCAGCTGTCGGCCGGCACCGCGTTCGCCGGCGCTGCGGAACAGGCCGCCCGTGGACAATGGGAACAGGCAGAGGCCGCCACACACGGCGCGACCGCTGAGGAGAACTTCATCGCGCAGGCGCTGCGCGGACTCGCGCGGTTTGTGCGCGAGGACTTCCCGGGATCGGTCACGGCCTGGACCAGAGCCCAGACACGGGAACCCGATCACGCACTGACGGCGTTTTTCCTCGGATGGGCGCACGAACGTGCAGGAGATACACGCGCGGCCCTCACCTCATGGCGCGGCGCAGCGCACCTGGATCCACAAATGGTCTCGGCGCATCTGGCGCTCGCCGAGGGGTATCTCAAACTCCAGCAGCCGGCACTCGCGCGCCAGGCGCTGCGTGCAGGCCTTGATGCGATTCCCGGCTCAGCGGAACTGCGCACGCGGCTGATGCAGATTGAAGGGGGACGTGAATAGTGCGGGGAGTGGTGCTCGGTGCTCGGTGCTGGGTGCTCGGTGCGGTGCTCTGTGCGGGATGCTGGGTGCTTGGTGCGGCGCCCTTGGCGCAGCAGCGGGCGACGGCGCCGCAACAGGCGCCGACGTTCCAGGCGTCGACGCAGGTCGTGCAGGTGGACGTCCGGGTGTTTGGAAAAGACGGAGCGTTCATCGAAGACCTCACGATCGATGACTTCGAGGTGCTTGAAGGCGGCAAGCCGCAGTCGCTGCGGACGCTGTTTTTTGTGGGCACGGCGGCTCGTGACTCCGCCACCGCGGCCCCACTCGTGTCGGTCAGAAGCGGCGTCAGTGGCGGATCTTCCCAGACGATGACAACCTCCGGCCAGACATGGATTTTTGTGTTTGACCTGAACCACCTGACCACCGGCAGCGGCTTCAACCGCGCGCGCGACTCGGTCAGTACCTTTCTGAAGGAACGGTTCCGCGACGGCGACCTCGGCGGCGTCGTCGCCGGCTCCCGCATGGTGAACAACCGCCTGACAAGCGTGCGGTCGGAACTGGAAGCGGCCGCGGCCTCGGTGAAACCCATCGCCGACCATCGCTCACGCCTCCTGGAATTGACGCGCGAGTGGCCAAAACTTCGCGATGAGAATGAAGCGCTGGCCGTCGCCTCTGACGACCGCGATGCGCTGCAGCGCGCGGTTGTGCGCGCGTGTTCGGAAGACCAGACCGGATGCCAGAACGCCGACATGATGTTGCGCGACAAGGCCCGGCGCTTCAGAACCGAGATGCAGCGGTCCTCGCTCGAAACCCTCAACGCACTGCAGGGCCTCGCAAGCGGCCTCGCACGCGTTCCCGGACCCAAGACGATCGTGCTCCTGACCGACGGCCTCGTCACCCAGGGCATGGAAGCGTCGCTGCAGGCCGTTGTGGGCCAGACGACCAGGGCCGGCGCGCGCATTTACGCCATCGATGCGCGAGGCATGAACCGTGGCGCCAGCGCAGGCTCCATCGATCAGGTCTCCGCCGAGGATGCTGCCGGCGCGCCGGCACGTTTTGATATCGCGGAAGACGCTCCCAACAGCCTGTCGATCGATACCGGCGGCTTCTTCATCAGAAACCAGAACAACATCGGCCGGGCGCTCATCGAGATTGCCGACGATGCGAATCGGTATTACGTGCTCGGATATCAGCCGGAGCACCTCACGCTTGACGGCAAGTTCCGTCCGATCGAGGTGCGCGTCAAGCGCTCAGGCGTGACCGTGCGTGCGCGGCGCGGCTATCTGGCGCTGCCGACATCGCAGCTGCTCGTCCCTCAACCCGTCAAGCGTCAGCCATGACGCCGACGGCGCGAAACATCGCGCTCGTCGGCGCGGTCGTGTTCATGGCGGGCCTCTGGTACGCGTTCGCTCCCTTCACCGGCGATTCGTCAACCATCAACAGCCGACCGAAACACGTCGTGTTGTTCACGCTCGACACCACGCGCGCCGATCACATCGGGGCCTACGGTGCAGGCTTTGCCCGCACGCCGCACCTTGATGCACTCGCGGCCCGTGGCGTGCGGTTCGACGAAGCGGTGACGACCGCACCCATCACCGGCCCTGCCCATGCGGCCATCTTCACGGGACTGTATCCAGCCCGCTTCGGCGTACGCGACAACGCCACCACGCCGCTGCCAGACGACGCCGTCACCATCGCGGAACGATTGCGTGATGCCGGCTTTGCGACAGGCGGATTCATCGGCGCGTTTGTGCTCGACAAGCCGTTCGGCTTTGCCCAGGGCTTCGACACGTTCTCGGGATTCGAACGTGTGGAATCAGGTCGTGAAGCCAACGCGGAACGCATCGGCCAGCTGGTGGTCGACGATGCGCTGGAGTGGGTGAAGGGCCTGACAGCCGACCGGTCGGCGTTCCTCTGGGTGCACTTGTACGATCCTCACGCACCGTACATGGCTCCTGCGCCCTTCGGTGCCGGCTTCGCAGATCGTCCGTACGACGGTGAAGTGTCGTACATGGACCACCAGATCGGGCGTATGCTCGATGCGCTCGAAGGGCGGGGCATGCTCGACGACACGCTCGTGATCGCAGTCGCCGACCACGGAGAATCGCTGGGGGAACACGGTGAAGACGAGCACGGCGTGTTCCTCTACGATCCGGTCATTCGTGTACCGCTCATCATGGCCGGTCCCGGTGTGAAGCCGGGGCATGTGGTGTCCGAGCAGGTGCGTGTGATCGACCTGCTCCCGACGGTGATCGCGACGTTAGGGCTTCCCGCTGCCGACGGACTGGATGGCGAGTCGTTGACCACGCTCCTGCAGGGTGGCTCACGACCAGTCATCCCGGCGGCGTATGCCGAGTCGTATTACCCGAAGTGGCACTACGGCTGGAGTGAACTGCGGTCGCTGCGGGCGGACGGGTGGAAGGTTATTGACGCCCCGCGACCTGAGCTGTTCTCGTTGTCGAAGGACCCGTCGGAGTCCGACAATCTGTTCAACGCACAACGTGCGCTTGGTGATCGCATGGTGGCGGAGGCGGTGCGGCTTGAATCGACGTTCACCGGCGGCGCGTCGCCACTGGTCGCAACGCCCAGTCGCGACACTCTCGAACGGCTTCGCAGTCTCGGCTATGTCGGTACATCGTCGCCCAGGATATCAAGCGGTGAGCGCGGTCCTGATCCCAAGGACCGCATCGAGGAGCGGCGGACGTTCAAGCGTCTGATGTCGGAGGCCATCGACGACATGCGCGCCAACCGGCTTGATGCGGCCGTGCAGAAGCTGCGGGATCTCGTGCGAATCAATGAACGTGCGTACGACCTGCATCAGCTGCTTGGTGAGGCCTACGAACGCCAGGGAAGGCAGCGGGAGGCGCTAGGAGAGTTCGAGATGGCGGCGCTCCTGAATCCCGCCGCCGCCGCGCCGCATCTTTCGGCAGCCGAGCTGCTCCTGGCTGCCGGCCAGCCCGCGCAGGCGCGCACTCGGCTTGAAGCGGCAACGAAGATCGACCCTTTGTCATTCGACGTGGCACTGGTGTTGGGTCGCGTGCTCGAGGCGGAGAACCGCACCATGGAGGCCATGGCCGCGTACGACCGCGCCATTGCGCTCAATCCGGCCAACCCCCGCGCCCGGATGCTGCTCGTGGGTGCCGCGTCACGGGCCGGTCGTCTCGACCTGGCTGAACAACAGCTCCAGCAGCTCCTGGCGATGGGCTATCAGCCCTCGCGCACACACTTCGCGTTGGGTCGCATCGCTCACCTGCGCGGTCAACTCGACGTGGCCGAGCGCCACTACCGGGAGGCGCTGCGGCTTGAACCCGGTCTTGCGATGGCGGAACAGGCGCTACGGCAACTGCGGTAAGGACGCGTGGAGGCGTAGGGCGCGCTGAACTTGAGCGTGCCAAGATGCGGCCCACTACAGTTCAGCGGGCCCTACGTGCTGTGAATCACGGATTATTTGATCGTTTCGAGAATCTTCTTCGCCGTCGGAAGTTCGGACGCATCGGCCGGTGCGATGGAGACGAATTTCGTGAGGTCGGTTTTTGCCGACGCGGTATCACCGAGCGACAGGTGTGAGATCCCGCGGTAGTAGTACGCACTCGGATCATTCGGGAACGTCGTCACGCCCTTCGTGAGCCAGATGATGGCGTCGGCGGGTTTTTTGTCGTTGATCAGGCTGATCCCGATGTTCACAAAGACCGTCGGGTCGGTGATCTTCGAGGCATCGACCGCCGACAGTACGGCCTGGCCTTCGGCCATGCGGCCTGATTCGATCAGGATGGTGCCCAGCAACACCTGCACGTCGACGTCAGCTGGATCTGCGGCGACGGCTTCCTTCAGCACCTCGATGGCCTTGTCGGTGTTGCCTTCGCCATGGTGCGCGCGGGCCAGCAGCGGCTTGAACTGTTTCACCGCCGGATACTGCGCCGCGAGCGCTTCATAAATGGCGCGGGCCTCCGCGAACTGCCGGGCATTCATCATGCCGGCGGCGACGGTCAGCCGCTCCTTGATGACGTCGTTTGGATCGACGACCACCACGGCCTTTTCCAGCACGAACGTTCCGGGCGGCAGGCGCATGCCTTCGCTCACGGGCACGGTGATGGTGCGGGTGACATATCCCTCTTTCGCAAATTCCAGGACCCAGGATCCGCCGGCGATCCCGCCGATGGACCAGTCCCCTTTGGCGTTTGTCTTCTGCGCGGCGGGGCCGCGATTCTGCGACGCCGGCATGGTGGCCGTGATCGTGACGCCTTCCAGCGGCTTGCCCGCTTCGTCGGTGATCTTGCCGGCCACGCGCCCCTGCCCGCGCCACTCCTGGGCGGAAGCCGTCGAGGCCAATCCCACAATCCCGACAATCAGCGAGAACAGGACGGCGCGAAGCGGCGACCGGACATCCTCAATCCTCATTCCTCAATCCTCAATAGCTCATCTTGTACCAAAAAAGAACGCCCCGGAACCCGATGACTCGGATTCCGGGGCGCGAGAGAGACGACCGGACTAGAACGAGAACCGGACGCCGAGGCGGAGGATGCGCGGATTCATGATTTCGCGCACGGTGTCCGCCGACGTGAGCCGGAGGTCGTACTGGCGGCCGAGCACGGTCGCCGCGTTGGTCACGTTGAACACGTCGAGGTCGAGGTTCAGGCGTGTCGTGCGGTACGTGAATTCCTTGCCGACGCGCAGGTCGAGCGAGGTCACGGCCGGCAGACGGAAGTCGGTGACTTTGTCCACGAGCAGCAGGTTCTTGTTGCTGCCGAGCGGGTCACCGGTCGCCACGTTGCTGCGGCTGTAGGGCATCGCGAAACCCTGGCGGTTCATCAGGTTCCAACCGAGGTTGATGCCGTACGGCGCCTGATAGAGACCGTTCAGGATGAACTGGTACTTCGGCAGCACCATGTAGATGCCGCTCTTGCCCGAGCCGCCGGTGGCGCGCATGACTTCGCCGCCATCGATGTTCGGGTTCGTCAGCGTCGACGTCGGATCCGTGCGCGAGTTGTTGCCGTCGAAGTACTCGCGGTGATCGTTCCACGAGAAGCCGAAGCGCGCCATCCAGCGGTTGGACAGACGTTTGGTCGCCGACAGTTCCAGACCGTGGAAGCGCTGCGTGTAGCCCTCGCGGTCGATGTACTCGGTGCGGGTGCGGTTCGCCGGCAGCGCCGTGACACCGTAGTACGGCACAGAGAAGGAACCGACCGGCTGCAGCGAACCTGAGTAGGTGCCGCGCTGCACGTAGTCGTCAGCCCGCAGGCCTTCCACAGGGCGCCAGTTGAAGTTGTTGAAGTGCCGGAAGGTGTAGCTCGCGCCCACGCCGAAGTTCGGCGCGATTTCGCGGTCCAGGCCCAGGATCACTTCCTGCGTCAGCGGCGTCTTGTAGTCGCCAATCACGTGGTTCGGCTTCGACACGTTGGAGGGGTTGTTGATGTCGAACCCGTACCAGTTGCCGGCCGACCGGCCGGCGATTTCCGCCGCATCCACCGTGCCGTTGCCGTTGCGGTCAACGACGTTGTAGATGTACACGCCACGGAAGCCGACGGTCGAGAAGAAGCCGCCCTGGCCGGCGTTCATCTGCGACGCGAAGGCCGCGTAGCTGGCGCGTGCGATCATCTTGCGATCCGCGTCCATCGCGTACGTCGCACCCACGCGCGGCGTAATCGAGTTCCACACGATCGCGTCCTTCGCGACACCGCCCGTCAGGTCGGGAAGCAGCGCCGGCAGAATCGGGTTGCCCTTCTGCGAGATCGCGCGCACCGACGACGTCTGACGATCCCAGCGGAGGCCGATGTTCAGCGTCAGCCGGTCGTAGGAGATGGTGTCAGCCAGGAAGCCCGACATGTACTTGCCGGTGGTCGCCGTAACGCTGTTCCACGCCGTGACCTCGGCAATCATGTTCGGGTAGCCGTCGTGGTAGGTCATGATGCCGTTGCCGGGCACCGTGTACGCGGAGTCCACATCCGCCTTGCGGTAGCCGAAGCCGGCCTTCAGTTCATGACGGCCGCGGAACAGGTTGCCTTCGAGGTTGAAGTTGTCCTGCGGACGCACGGTGCGGTATTCGTACCAGCTGTTGCGGCCGACGCCCGCATCGTCAGCAAAGATCATGTTGACGTCGAGACCACCCTGGGGCGTCAGGAAGAAGCCGCCCTTGACGTGCGCGTACCGCGCGGTCAGGAAGATGTCGTTCCCGATCGTCTGGTTGAGTTCGCCCTTGTACAATTCGGTCGGGCCGCCCTGGTTCCACGTGGTGGCTGGCGGACGCGACGGACCGGCGCTGCGGCCGTACTTCAGCTTTTCACCGCGGTAGAACGTGAAGTTGCCGCGCAGGTTCGGCGTCGCCTGCCCCGTCACCTTGAGGGAGTAGTTCTCGAGGATCGTCTGGTCAGGAGTGTTCGAGAGCGTCAGCACGGTCACGTCCGTCTTGCCGAACGCGCCCCACGCCCAGATCTTGTCCTTCCAGATCGGGCCGCCGAGTTCGCCACCCCAGTCGGTGTACTCCTTCATCCGGTTGCCCTTGCCGGTGGTGCCGCCGAGCAGCGCCTTGAGATTGTCGGGCAGGTTGTTCGCCTGCATGGACTCGTTCTCGAAGTACCAGCGCGCCGAACCACGCGGCGTGTTGCTGCCGCTCTTCAGCACGAAGTTCAGCGAGACACCGGGCGTCACGTTGGCCACATCAGCGCCACCCGTGGTCGCCTGCATTTCCTGGAACATGTCGAAGTCGTAGTAGGTCGGCGAGGAACCCAGCGCGGACATGTCGGTGATTGGCACACCGTCGATGTTCCACGTGTTTTCGCCACCGGCCGCACCCTTGGCCTGGTAGTTGGACTGCTGGCCGGACTCGGCACCGCCGACGTTCACGCGGTCGACAATGACGCCGGGCACGGTCTGCAGGACCACCCACGGGTCACGCGAGGACGGCACGGACTGCAGCTCCTCGTTGGTGATGTTGGTGGACTGCGCCACACGCTTCGGATCGATCGTCGGCGTTCCGCCAAGCACATCGACCGTCGTCGCCACACCGCCAACGGCCATCGAGGCCCGGAGGGCGACGATCTGGCCGGCCACGACCGTCACGTTTTCCTGCTTCCAGTCGCCGAAGCCCGAGAGCTTCGAGACCACCGTGTACCGTCCGGGCGCCAGGTTGAGGAAACGGGCCTCACCACGCGCATCAGACACGGTGTTGGCCGTCTGCTGGCCGGTGAGCTCAACGGTCGCTCCCGGCAGCACCGCGCCGGTGCTGTCGACTACGGTGACTTCAATACGTCCCGTAAAGGTCTGCGCGGCAGCGGGCACGGCCATCAGGGCCATGCACAGTGTCGCCAAGACCATCTGCACTAGTCGTCTTGTCATGTATCCTCCATCCCTTCCGGACAGGCTCTGTGCCTGCCATCGGGTGTGAATCACTGGGAGGTAGCAATTCTCCGTCCAGTTTTCGGACAGGCCAATCCCTCAAAGACCTGAGGAAAACGGCCAGTTTTTGACGAAGTGCCGGTGTGACAGGACGAACGGTCGGATCAGGCAGTCCAAACCATTGGAGGTTCAGGACGAAAATCGGTCGAAAATGTCGACGAGTTCCTTCAGCCTGGCGCTGCCTTCATCGGGGCTGATGTTGATGCCCTCGGGAACGCAGTGTTCGACGTGGTACTTGAGGACGGCAAGGCTGACCCGGTTCAGCGCCGCTTCTGCAGCGGCGAGCTGTTGAAGGATCTCGACGCACAGGCGCGGTTCCTGGACCATGCGTCTGATTCCGCGCACCTGACCTTCGATGCGGTTGAGGCGGGTAACGATGAGTTGCTGCTGTGCGACGTCCAACATGGTCTTCCTACCAACTACGACCACTTTTCGGCCGTGTTTCAGGTCTTGACCTGAAGCCTCTCAATGAATGAACATTCATTCATATCATGCCACGGCCCCTGCGCCTCGCCAGACCAGGACCAGACGTCGACAAGCGCCAACTGATCCTCGACGCCGCCACCCGTGTCTTCGCCGAACGCGGCTTCTTCGGCGCACAGGTCGCCGACGTGGCCCACCGCGCCGGCATCGCCGCCGGCACGGTGTACCTGTACTTCAAGAGCAAGGACGATCTGCTCATCTCCCTCTTCGATCGCACCATGCAGGACGCGATCCGCGAAGGCCGCGACACCCTGAACGCGGTCAGCGATCCGGCCGACCGCCTGCGCCAGATCGCACGACTGCACCTCGAACGCCTCGGGCGCGATCGCGATCTCGCCGTGGTCTTCCAGGTCGAACTGCGGCAGTCCACTAAGTTCATGGCGCGCCTGTCGGCCACGCGCCTCCGCACGTACCTTGGCGTGATTCGCGACACCATCGCCGAAGGACAAGCCGCCGGAGTCTTCCGCGCGAACGTGCCGCCCACATTCGCCGCCAAGATGTTGTTCGGGGCACTGGATGAAATGGCCACCAACTGGATCCTCAGCGACCGCAAGTACGAACTGCGCGACGATGCGGAGGGTGTGGTGGATGTGTTTTTGCACGGAGTCGCGCAACGGGAGGGGAAATGAGCGTCACAATTCGCCGGGCGGCAGTGTTGGGTGCCGGTGTGATGGGTGCACAAATCGCGGCGCACCTGGCCAACGCCGGCGTGCCGGTCTGGTTGCTGGATGTCACGGCCGACGCCGCCGCCGCAGGCCTGAAGCGCGCGACCACGCTGAAGCCCGATCCGTTCTTCACGCCTGACACCCGCGCGTTGATCCGCACCGGCAGCCTCGATGACCTCTCGGTGCTCGAGGACGCGGACTGGATCGTCGAAGCGATCATCGAGGACCTGGCCGTCAAACGCGCACTGCTTGCGCGTGTCGACGCCATTCGCGCACCACACGCGATCGTCTCATCGAACACGTCAGGCATTCCGCTGGCCCTGATCGCCGAGGGACGCTCGGACGGTTTCCGGCAGCACTGGGTGGGCACCCACTTCTTCAACCCCCCGCGATACCTCCGGCTCGTCGAGGTGATTCCCACACCCGACACCGCTCCAACCGTCGTTGCCGGGCTCTCGGAATGGATCGATCATCGCCTTGGCAAAGGTGTCGTCCTCGCGAAGGACACGCCGGCCTTCATCGCAAACCATCTGGGCATGTTCGGCGTGATGCGCCTGCTCGACGTCGCCGGCACCGGCCGCTACACGATCGAGGAGATTGACGCGATCACCGGCCCCGCCACCGGCCGTCCGAAGAGCGCGACGTTCCGCACGGTGGACCTCGCGGGTCTTGACATCCTCTCGAAGGTCACCGCCGATCTCACCAGGCGCCTCCCGAACGAAGCCGACCGGCGCCACTTCGAGACACCAGCCTACGTGCAGGAGATGCTCACGCGCGGCCTGATCGGCGACAAGGCAGGTCAGGGCTTCTACAAGAAGGTGCGCACGGCGTCCGGCTCCGACATCCAGACGCTCGACCTCGCGACGTTCGAGTACCGTCCGAAGAACCCCGCGCGCCTCCCCGAATTGGAGGCGGTCCGGTCGATCACCGACACCGGGGCGCGCGTGGCATCACTCTTCCACGGCCAGCACCGCACAGGCGAGTTGCTGCGCGAGACCCTGGCGCCAACGCTCCTGTACGCCGCCTACATCGCCGGCGACGTGGCCCACTCGATTGACGACGTCGATCGCGCGATGCGATGGGGCTTCGGCTGGGATATCGGACCGTTCGAACTCTGGGATGCCATCGGCCCCGCCCACGTGCTCGCCGCCTGCGGCATCTCCGCCGACCCGGCGGTCACAGCACTCTTGGCTGGTCGCGACCGCTTCCGCGCGGGCTCATTGCCGCCCGCCGCACCCGATCTGCTCATCCTTCAATCGGCGCGGGAACGCGGCCGCATCGTCCAGTCCAACGAGGGTGCCAGTCTCGTGGACCTCGGCGACGACGTGTTGTGTGTGGAGTTCCACTCCAAGATGAATGCGATCGGCGGCGACACGATTGCGATGCTGCACGCGGGTGTGCGCGAAGCGGAAAAGAACTTCCGCGCGCTGGTCGTCGGCAACGATGGCCTCCACTTCTCCGCCGGCGCCAATCTGATGCTGCTCCTGCTCGAGGCGCAGGAGGAGAACTGGGACGACGTGGATCTGATGGTGCGCGGATTCCAGGGCGCCACGATGGCCCTCAAACAATCCGCCGTGCCCGTGGTCGTCGCGCCTGGCGGCCTCGCGCTGGGCGGCGGGTGCGAGGTCAGCCTGCACGGGGCAGAGGTGCAGGCCGCCGCAGAAACTTACATGGGTCTGGTTGAGGTCAGCGTGGGACTCATTCCCGGGGGTGGCGGCACGAAGGAGATGTTGCTGCGCGCGCTCGACGTGCAGACGGCGTTTGAGACGATTGGTTTCGGCAAGGTGTCCACCAGCGGACCTGATGCAAAGCGGCTGGGCTATCTGCGCGCGCAGGACGGCATCACGATGAACCGCGAACGCCTCATCGCCGATGCCAAGGCCGCGGCCCTTGCGCTGGCACGTGGCGGCTACCAGCCGCCGCAGCCGCGCGCGTCCATCCCGGTTGGGGGCCCGACTGCGTACGCGACGCTGGCGCTGGGTGTGCACCTGGCGTGGCGCGCGGGGCGGCTGAGCGATCACGACGTGACGATCGGCCGCAAGCTGGCCTGGATTCTCACCGGCGGCAATGTGCCGTATGCGACGACCCTGTCCGAAGGCCAGCTGCTGGATCTCGAGCGGGAGGCGTTCCTGAGCCTGTGCGGCGAACCAAAGACGCAGGAGCGCATCGCATACACGCTCAAGACCGGAAAGACGCTCAGGAACTGACGATGGCGGCTGCTGGCGCACTCCCGATCGTGCTCATTCCCGGCATTCAGGGCCATTGGGAGTGGATGAAGCCGACGCTTGACGCGTTGCGCCCGACCAGGGACGTCCGGACGTTTTCGCTCAACGTCGAGGACGGAACCCAGGATCCGTTCGACAGGTGGATGGCGGAGGTCGACCGCGCGATCGACGCGACAGGCGCTGCGCGCGCCGTGATCGTGGGTGTCTCGTTCGGCGGACTCGTCGCCGTCCGGTATGCGGCGACTCGTCCCGATCGCACCGCGGCCGTGATCCTGGCTTCGTCGCCGTCGCCCCGCATGGCGCTGGGTCAGGCGGAGCAGCAGCTCTTGAAGCGGCCGCTCCTGCTGCTGCCGCTGTTCGCGATTCGCGGCCTGCGGCGGCTGCTGCCCGAGGTGCTGGCCGCGCACGACACCTGGCTCGACCGTCTCCGGTTCCTGGTGACCTACGGCTGGCAGGTGACCCGGCGTCCGATCGCGCCACGCCAGACCGCGCGCTGGGTGCGCACATGGCAGACCCGGTCGCGGGAACTGGCGGCCGACTGTGCACGGGTGTGTGCACCGGTGCGGCTGATCACCGGCGACACCCATCTCGATCGCGTCGTCCCGGTCTCGAGCACGCGCGACTACCTGACGCTGATCCCCGGCAGCACGGCCGTCGTGCTGCCACGAACGGGCCACATCGGCCTTGTCTCCAAACCCGCGGCATTTGCCGCGCTCGTGAATGAGTTCATCAATGGTCTTGACGATTCCAGGTCCCGCCGGTCCGCTTGAGGCGAGGCTCGACCTCCCGACGGATGCGCCGCGCGCGGCGGTGGTGCTCGCACACCCCATGCCGACGCTCGGGGGCACCATGCACACGCGGGGCGTGTTCCAGTCCGCAAAGGCCCTCACGCGCATCGGGTGCGTGGTGTTGCGCTTCAACTTTCGAGGCGTCGGCACCAGTGCCGGGTCGTTCGACAACGGGGTTGGCGAAGTGGATGACTTCCGGGCGGCGCTCAACGAGCTGCATGACAGATATCCCGACCTCCCGCTCTGGGCGGCCGGCTTCTCATTCGGCGCCTGGGTGGCGATGGAAACCGGCGCCACCGACCCGCGGGTCTCGGCGCTGATCGGCATCGCGCCACCCGTGGCCGGCCACGGCCTCCGGTTTGTCGACACACTGGACACAGCCAAGCCGAAGTTCCTGGTGCAGGGCGACCTCGACACGCTGTGTCTGTTGAAGGACCTGCGCGCGTTCTACGCACAACTGCACGAACCAAAGGACCTCATCGTCATCGACGGCGCGGACCATCTGTTCGAGGGCCGGACGGAGGAACTCGGCATCGCGCTCGAGGATTTGCTGGGAGATTTTTCATGACCGACATCGTGATCGTCGCCGCCGTCCGCACCCCGATCGGCAAAGCCCCGAAAGGCGTGCTTCGCACCACGCGCCCCGACGACATGGCGGCGCACGTCATCGCGGCGCTCCTCGCGCGGACGCCCGGACTCGATCCGGCGCTGATTGACGATGTGATCATGGGATGCGCCATGCCGGAAGCCGAACAGGGCATGAACGTCGCGCGCATCGCCAGCCTGCGCGCCGGCGTTCCCGTCACCGCGTCGGCGGTCACCGTGAACCGGTTCTGCGCGTCCGGGCTCGAGTCCATTGCGCAGGCGGCAGGACGCATCGCCACCGGCAGTGCGGAGGTCGTCATTGCCGGCGGCACGGAGTCGATGAGCCTGATTCCGATGGGCGGCCACACCATTGCGCCCAATCCCGGACTTGTACGCGACTATCCGGACGTGTATCTCTCCACCGGGCTCGTGGCCGAGAACCATGCGCGTGAGAGCGGGATCTCGCGTGACGCCCAGGATGCGTTCGCGCTGCGGAGCCATCAGCGGGCGCTCGCGGCGATTGATGCCGGCCGCTTCGTGGATGAAATCGCCCCGATCGATGTCGCGACGTTGCAGGGCGTGGTCCGTGTGGACACCGACGAAGGGCCACGCCGCGAAACGTCGGCCGAGGCGCTCGCGGGCCTGAAGCCGGCGTTCCATGTGAAGGGCACGGTCACCGCCGGCAATTCGTCGCAGATGTCCGATGCGGCATCGGCGGTGATTGTGATGTCCGCCGCACGGGCAGCAGCGCTCGGCCTCACGCCGCTGGCGCGATTCGTGGGGTACGCCACCGCCGGCGTGAAGCCCGAGCTGTTTGGCACGGGCCCCGTGCCCGCCATTCGCAAACTGCTCGATCGCCTGGGACTCTCGATCGATGCGGTCGACCTGGTCGAACTGAACGAAGCCTTCGCCGCACAGGTGCTTGCGTGCACGAGGGAACTGCCCATCGACCCCGATCGACTCAACGTCAACGGCGGCGCCATCGCGATCGGTCATCCCCTCGGATGCACCGGCGCCCGACTGACCACGTCGCTTGTGCACGAACTTCGCCGGCGCCAGGCCCGCTACGGCATGGTCACCATGTGTGTCGGCGGCGGCATGGGCGCCGCCGCAATCTTTGAACGCCTTTCCTAGAGGACTTCACAATGTCATCCACCCATCCACCCACCAGCCCATCCACCAACCCACCCGTCCACCAGCCCATCGGGCCATCTCAGAAGGGTGCAGAGTGGCTCTTTGACACCACCGCCGCGGATGGGCTGCTCACCCCGGAAGGTCTCAGCGACGAACACCGGTTGATGGCGCAGACGGCGCAGGAGTTTCTCGCCAAGGAAGTGCTGCCGGCGATCGACCAGCTCGAGACCAAGGACTGGGCGCTCGCGCGCGCGCTGGTGAAACGCTGCGGCGACCTCGGCCTCCTCGGCACCGACGTCCCTGAAGCATTCGGCGGCATCGACCTCGACAAAGCCGCGGCCATCGTCGTCGGCGAGGCCATGGGCGGGAGTGCGTCGTTTGCGACGATGTTTGGCGCGCAGACGGGGTTGGCGATCATCCCGATTCTCTGCTTTGGCACGGACGCGCAGAAACAGAAGTACCTGCCGGGCATTGTGTCCGGGGATCTCGTTGGCGCGTATTGCCTGAGCGAATCGGGGTCGGGTTCTGATGCGCTGGGTGCGCGTGCGAGAGCCACGAAACAACCCGACGAATCGTGGGTGCTCAACGGCGAGAAGATGTGGATCACCAACGGCGGCTTCGCCGACATCTACATCGTGTTTGCCAAGGTGGACGGCGAACAGTTCTCCGCGTTCATCGTGGAGAAGGGCTTCCCCGGCGTCTCGCACGGCAAGGAAGAACACAAGATGGGCCTGCACGGGTCGTCGACGACGCCCGTGATTCTGCAGGACGCAAAGGTGCCGGCCGAGAATCTGCTGGGCGACATTGGCAAGGGCCACAAGATCGCGTTCAACGTGCTGAACTACGGCCGGTTCAAGCTGGCCGGCATGTGCAGTGGCGGCGCGAAGATGGTCGTCGGCGAGGCGGCGAAGTACGCGACCACGCGGCGCCAATTCGGGCAGCCGATCGCGAGTTTTGGCGCGATTCGCCACAAGCTGGGCGACATGCTCGCGCGCACTTACGGCGTGGAGAGCGCGTTATACCGCACCACGGGGCTGATCGATGCGGCCATCGCGGCCGGGGGAGGCACGTCGGATGCGGCACTGGCTGCCCTCGAGGAGTTTGCGATCGAGGCCTCCATCCTCAAGGTGGCCAGCAGCGAGATGCTCGACTTCGTGCTCGACGAAAACGTGCAGATTCACGGCGGCAACGGGTATGTGCACGACTACCCCGCCGAACGGCATTATCGTGACGCCCGCGTGAACCGCATCTTCGAAGGCACCAACGAAATCAACCGTCTCCTGATTCCGGGCATGTTGATGAAGCGCGCCCTGAAGGGCCACGTGCCGCTCATCACTGCAGCAAAGAAGCTGCAGGAGGAACTGCTCACCGTAGGTGGTGTGGGCGAAGTCCGCCGAAGCTCCGAAGGAGCGAAGGCGGATGGTGTAGGCCTCCTCAAGAAGACCGGCATCATGGTGCTTGGGCTGGCCATGCAGACCTATGGCGCCGCCATCGAGCAGGAGCAGGAGGTGTTGATGCTCGTGTCCGACATCCTGATGGACGCGTTTGTCGCCGAGAGCGCGGTGCTTCGGGCCGAACGGAGCGCGGCGCAGTCACACCCGGCGGCGGCGCTGCAGCATGACGCCGCGATGATTCTGGTCCACGATGCCGGCCTCCGGATCGACGCGGCGGCTCGCACCGCGATTCAGACCATGACCACCGGCGACACCCAGCGCACCATGTTGGCCGCGCTGCGCCGCATCCTGAAGGTCACGCCGGTGAACACCATCGCAGCCCGGCGCCGCCTGGCAGACGCCGTGATCGAGAAGAAGGCGTATCTCTTTTAGAACTCACCATGGGGGGCCATGAGGAGCCATGAGGATGCGTGCTGTGCTCGTCGTGCTGATGATGACCGTGCTGTCGGCCTGTACGTCCGGGCCGCAGCCCATGGACGACTCGTCCTATGACCGGGACGTGCTGGCGTCGCGGGCGGCGAAGGACGCGATGTTCAAGTCGAGCCCGGACTCGCCGCTGGTGCCTGCAGACCGCGCGACGTTCACGGGCCTCCTCTACTTCCCGGTGAACTCCCTGTACCGCATGCCGTCGCGGCTCGACGAAGATCGCTCGAACACCACCGTGATCGAACTCTCCACGTCGTCCACGGAAAAGCGGCGGATGCAGCGCGTGGGATCGTTGCGGTTCACATTCAACGGGAAGCCGCTGTCGCTGACCGCGTTCGCCGATGAGGGCACACGCACAATCACGCGGCTGTTTGTGCCGTTCGGCGATCTGACCAGCGGGGAGACCACCTACGGTGGCGGCCGGTATCTCGACCTGGACCGGACGCCCACCGGGCTGTACGACCTGGACTTCAATCGCGCGTATCACCCGTACTGCGTCTACAACATCGACTACGTCTGCCCTGTGCCTCCACGGGAGAACCGGCTCGAGATTGCCATTCTCTCCGGAGAAAAGCTGCCGACCGGCTACCACGCCAAGTCCTGGAAGCCATGATTCGGGCCGTCGTCTTCGACTTTGACGGAGTGCTCGCCGACACCGAACGTCTGCATCTGGTGGCGTTGCGCGACACGCTGGCCACACGGGGCTGGACGCTGTCGGACGAGGACTACTGCACGCATTATCTCGGTTACGACGATCGCGGCTGTGTCACTGAATTCGCGCGACGGCAGGGCGTGAGCCTCGATGACGAATTGGTGCAGGACCTGCTGCGCAACAAGGCCCGCCGCTACGCGGATCTCTTTGACCGCGGCCAGGTGCTCTACCCCACCGCACGCCCGTGTATCGAACGTCTGGCCGCCGAGTTCCCGCTGGCAATCGCCTCAGGCTCCCTGCGCGGCGAGATCGAGCGCATCCTCGACGCCAACGGCTTGCGTGGGTTCTTTCGGCACATCACCGGCGCCGATGATGTCATCGAGGGCAAGCCGGCGCCGGAGAGTTATCAGAAGGCCGTCGCCGCCCTGAATCTCAGCGGCGCCGACGCGCTCGCCATCGAAGACTCACCGTGGGGACTGCAGTCCGCGCGCGGCGCCGGCCTGCACACCATCGGCATCACCACCAGCTATCAGGCCGCAATGCTGACCGATGCCAACCACGTCGTGAATTCGCTCGACGAGATCACGCCGCAGCTCATCCAAGCCCGAGCCGTTTGAGTCACCGTGAGCCGTGGGTCAGCGCACGCCAGGCACAACGCGACGGGTGTAGGTGCCGCCGGCGTTCGGCTCGCTCTCAATGAGCGTCAACGCGCCATTGGTGTGCGTGAAGCGGCGATCCGGCTTGCCGTCATTCCCATCGTCGAACGCCACCGTGCGCAACACGCCGTTCTCCCAGGTTTCCCACTGGCCAACCACGCCGTCCCCATCCTTGTCCTCTTCAACCCTGACCAGGATCTCGGACTCGTAGAACTCGCGCCGGGTCACGATGAACTCCGCGGCATTGTCGACGTCGAGAAAATCGATGCGATGTGTCTTGCCGTCCGCCGACGGATAGAGCCAGGTGTCGGCGACGCCTGTAGGGCCGCCTGAACTTGAGGCGGCCGAGTCAGGTTGGGTGGGGTTGGGTCGTTCGCGGATCCAGCCGGCGCGGGCGAGGAGGCCCTTGTCGTCGTGCTCCTCCCAGCGGTCGATGACGCCGTCTTCGTTGGTATCAAGCTCGGACGAGACGGGACGAGGACCATTCATCCTGGTCCAGGTGTCGATCCGGCCGTTCTTGTCGCGGTCGTACGTGATCTGAATCAGCTGGCCGGTCTGCTGTCGTAGGTGGCCAGGGAGGTGCCCGATCCTTGCGGCTGACCGCAGGCCGCCAGGCTGAGGGCGAACCCTGGCCCCAGCAGGGCAACAGCGACCGCTCTGGAGTCGTAAGTCCAGTAGCGCCGGGTGGGAGGCATGGGGGCATTCTCTCCGCATGACTCCCGTCCCAAGGGAATTGACCCACAGGGCATGGCGTTATAACGTCGCGGTATCCCTCTCATGCACAAACACTTACTAGCGATCCTCGGTGTGGTGGTGGTCCCGGTTCTGGCCGCCCAGCAGTGGCCTGAGTCACGCGGCCCGATGCGGGACGGCACATCCGCCGAAAAGGACCTGCCGTCGAACTGGTCTCCTTCCGGAGAGAATCTGGCCTGGACGCTGCCATTCGGCGGCCGCTCGGCCCCGGCGGTGCACGGCAACCGCCTCTATCTGCAGACGACGACAGAAGGTGATGTCTCGACCACGCAGGAGCGACTGGTGGCCGTCGATGTCACGACCGGTCGCGTCGTCTGGGAACGCACGGTCAGCCAGTACCTGAGCGACGTGCCGCAGCATCGCGCCGCCTGGGCATCGCCCGCGGTTGATCCCCAGACGGGCAACATCATCATGTTCACCATCTCGGCGGAACTGCTCGCCTACAGCCCCGCCGGGGATTTGCTGTGGAGCCGGTCGCTGCCCGAGGAGTACGGCGCCATCACGACACACGGCGGTCGTACCACCTCGCCGATCATCGATGGCGACAAGGTCATCCTCAACACGTTGCTGCAGGGCTGGGGCGACCTCGGTCGCCCTGGGAACCGCTACTTCGCGTTCGACAAGGCGACCGGGCAGACGATCTGGGTGAGCAGCCCGCAGGTGCGTCACTACGACACGAACTACTCGAGCCCGATCCTCGCGACGATTGATGGCGTGCGCCAGATGATCGTTGGCGGCACGGACGGCGCGTTTTACGGCCTGAAGGTCAACACCGGCGAACGGGTGTGGCGGCTGGAAGTCAGCAAACGCGCGATCCTCAACAGCGCGCTCGTACGTGGCACCACGATGTTCTTTGTGCATGGTGAAGAGAACATGGACACCACCGACATGGGCATGGTGGCCGCGATTGACCTTGCCGGCAAGACCGGCGAGATTCCGCTGTCGGCACTGAGCTGGAAGGTGCATCGGTTCATGCCGACGTTCAGCTCACCGCTGCTCAACGGGAATCAGCTCATCGCCATCGACAACGGCGCCATCGTCGGCGCCTTCGACACGACGACCGGCAAGGAGCTGTGGACGCGGTCGCTTGGCACACTGCAGAAGGGATCGCCGACGCTGGCCGACGGCAAGCTGTACGTCGGCACGGAAAACGGCAAGGTCTACATCCTGCGCCCGACCGCGACGGGTGTGGACGTGCTCGACGAAGACGTGCTGGGCAACCCGGCTGACCCGGAAGTGATCTTCGCGTCACCGGTCGTGGCTGGTGGCCGTGTCTACGTCGCCTCGATGGACCGCCTCTACGCGATCGGACCAAAGGCGTCGCCTGCGCCGGCCAGGCCGACGCCGCCCGCGGCCGTCCAGGCCTCCACGGAGGCCCCGGCCGTTGTGCAGGTGTTTCCGTACGAAGCACTGCTTGATGGCGGCCAGTCACAGACGTTTTCGCTGAAGCTGTTTGATGCCAAAGGCAACTTCATCCGCGCGGCGAAGGCCTCCGAAGCCCAGTGGGCGGTGGACCAGCTCGACGGCACCGTCGGCGCCGATGGGCGGTATGTCGCACCGGCGACGGGCACCGCAGGGTTTGTGAAAGCGACGATCGGCGGCATCACCGGCCAGGCCCGCGTGCGCGTCGTGCCGGCCTTGCCCTGGTCCGTCGACTTTGAGGGCATGAAGACGACGCCGATGTGGTGGACGTCGAACATCAAGGGTTCGCCGCGCGAACTCGACGGCACCACGGCGTTGGTGCGCCCGCGTGACGACACTGTGGGCCGGCGCACGAAGTTCCTCATGGGCAAGCCGGAGTGGTCGGACTACACGGTTGAGGTCGACGTGCGCGGTGTCGAGATGCGGCGCCAGCGCGGAGACGTGGGCATCATCAACCAACGGTACGTGTTGATGCTCTTCGGCAACAACCAGAAGATTGAGTTGCAGCCGTGGCAGGCCGCCAACGAGATGACGGTCAGCGTCGACAAGTTCGACTGGCCGGTGAACACCTGGTATCGCATGAAGCTGCGCGTGCAGAACCGGCCCGATGGCACCACCCTCGTGCAGGGCAAGGTGTGGCCGACCGCAGAGTCCGAACCTGCCGCGTGGACCATCGAGAAGGTGGACCGCATTCCGCACCGCGCCGGGGCGCCGGGCCTGTATGGCGACGGCATCTCGGACGTGTTCTTCGACAATTTCAAGGTCTATCGGAACCCGTAGGAATCCCAGATGAAGCCGCACATGAAGCTCCGTGTACTCCTCGTGTCGTCCGCCGCATTCGCCGTCGTGTGTGCGCTGACCGTGTCAGCCAGCCAGGCCCCCAACGGGAAGGGCACCTCCTCGTGGCCGATGTGGGGAGGCTCGCCCGATCGCAATATGGTGTCGGATGCGACCGACATGCCCACGACGTGGGACGTCAAGACCGGCGAGAACATCAAGTGGGTCGCCGCGCTGGGATCGCAGAGTTACGGCAATCCGGTGATCGCCGGCGGCGTGGTGCTCGTCGGCACGAACAACGAGGCGGTGCGTGACCCGAAGCAGCCCGGCGACCGCGGCGTGCTCAAGGCGTTCCGCGAAGCCACCGGCGAATTCATGTGGCAGGCGACGTACGAAAAACTCACGTCGGGCCGCGCGAACGACTGGCCCTTCCAGGGCATTGCCTCGTCGCCCCTGGTGCTTGGCGAGGTCGCGTACTACGTGTCGAACCGGGGCATCGTGCACGCGGTGGACATCCAGGGATTCCACGACGGCGAAAACGACGGCCCGAAGAAAGACGAGGCGCGTACCGGCATCAACGATCCGGACATCCTCTGGGAATTCGACATGATGGAGGAGGTGGGTGCGTTCCCGCACAACCTCGCGAATTCGTCGCCGGTGTTTTTCGACAACCTGATCTATGTGTCCACCGGCAACGGCCAGGACGAAAGCCATGTCAATGTGCCCTCGCCGAAGGCGCCGGCCATCATCGCGCTCGACCGCGTCACCGGCGAACTGGTGTGGGAGGACGCGTCGCCGGGAGACCGCATCCTGCACGGCCAGTGGTCCACCCCGACCGTTGCGACCATCGGCGGCGTGGTGCAGGTCATTCACGGGCAGGGCGACGGCTGGGTGCGCGCGTATGAAGCGAAGACCGGCAAGAAGCTGTGGGAGTTCGACACGAACCCCAAGGACTCGGTGTGGCCGAAGACGCGCAATGAGATCATCGCCACGCCGGTCGCCGTCGGCGACGTCGTCTACATCGCGAATGGCCAGGACCCGGAACATGGCGAAGGCGTCGGTCATCTGTATGCGATCGACGCGACCAAACGCGGCGACATCACCGAGTCGGGCCGCCTCTGGCACTACAACAAGATTCGCCGCACCATCTCGACCGCTGCGGTCAAGGACGGCATCATCTATTACCCGGACTTTTCCGGGTTCTTCCACGCGCTCGACGCCAAGACCGGTGAAGTGCTCTGGGTGCACGACATGTTTGCCGCGATGTGGAGTTCGGCGTTTGTCGTCGACGGCAAGGTCTACCTGGGTGACGAGGACGGCGACATCACGATCTTCCAGCACGGACGCGAGAAGAAGGTGATCAACGAAGTGAACATGGGCAGTTCGGTGTACTCCACGGCCATCACTTCGAATGGCACCATCTACTTCATGACGCGCAACAACCTCTACGCGATTCAGCAAGGCGCGAAATTGAAGTAGCTGGGCAGATGGGCAACTGGGCAGGGGGGCGGATGGAGGCTGGGCGGATGGGTGAGCGGATGAGCCGGTGGGCTGGTGGGCGGATGGGCGCATTGCTATGCGTACTGGCCGCAGTCGCCAGCCTTCACGCAAGCGCCCACCCGCCCAGCAGCCCAGCCACACAACCGCCCAGCAGCCCAGCCGCCCAGTCACCCACCCAGAATTGGCCGCAGTTCCGTAACACCCCCACCCTCTCCGGCGTCACGACTGCCGCGCTGCCGGCGACGTTGCGGCTGCAGTGGACGTTTGATGCGGGGTCGGCGATCGACTCCTCCGCCGCCATCGTTGACGGCGTCGTGTATGTCGGCACGGGCGACGGCAAGTTGCTGGCGGTCGACGCCGCGACGGGCAAGCAGAAGTGGGCCTACCAGGCGGTCTCGGACAACTACGGCATCGGCGAATCCTCACCCGCCGTCGCCAACGGCCTCGTCTACATCGGCGACCTGAGCGGTGTGTTTCACGCCGTGGATGCGGCGACCGGCAAAGCACGCTGGACGTTCAAGACAGGCGCCGAGATCAAGTCGTCCCCGGTGGTCGCCGCAGGCAAGGTGCTCATCGGGTCCTACGACGGCCACTTGTACGGTCTGGACGCGGCGACCGGCAAACAGGCATGGAAGGTGCAGACCGACAACTACGTGCACGCCACCCCGGCGATCTGGAACGGTGTCGCCTACTTCGGCGGGTGCGACGAGTTCTTCCACGGCGTGCGTATCAGCGATGGCGTGCAGGTGGTGTCCATGAACACCGAGGCCTACACGGCCGCGTCCCCGGCCATCGCAAACGGGGTGGCTTATTACGGGACCTTTGCCAATGAAGTGGTTGCCGTCGACATCGCGGCAAAGAAGGTCCGCTGGCGCTTCATGGATCCCGATCGCCAGTTCCCGTTTTATTCATCAGCGGCACTGGCCAACGGCATGATGATCCTCGGCGGCCGCGACAAAAACGTTCGCGCGCTCGACATGGCCACCGGCAAGGAGCGCTGGGTCTTCCCGACCCGCGCACGCGTCGAGTCCTCCCCCGCCATCGTCGGCACCCGCGTGTTCGTGGGCTCGAGCGACGGCAAGTTGTATGTGCTCGACCTGAATTCGGGCAAGCGCCTGTGGGACTTCGAAGCCGGCGCACCCATCACCGCCTCCCCCGCCATCGCCGGCGGCCGCGTCGTCATCGGCGACGGCGACGGCCGGCTCTACGCCTTCGGGCAATAACTCACAGCTGTAGGGCGCGCTGAACTTGAGCGCGCCAACACGGCGCACTACCGCGCTGACGCCAGCGCCGCGACATCGTAGGCAAAGCGCAGCAGGCCGCGGACGCCGGCCGAGGTATTCACCTGGACAGCGACGGTTGTGCCGGTGGTGCGCACGTGCGCCAGTTCCGTCAGGTAGCCGGGAAAGAAGCCGCTGTGACCAACGACCGGCCCGACCGGTGTGGTGGAGCGCACGATGACACCGAGGCCATACTGCACCTCGGGGCCGAGACGTCCCGGCACTGCGGAGTCGAGCATCAACGCTCTGCCAGGCGCAGACAAAGCGTCGCCCAGATACAACGCATGTCCCCACCGTGCGAGATCGCGCGGGCTGGTCGCAAATCCGCCGCCGCCCCACTCGAACTGCGGGTTGATGACGAGCAGGCCGTCCTTGATCATTTCATCCGGAAAGCCGAGTGGATCCGTGGGACCAGCGTAGCCCTTCGCGAGCCCCGGGATTCTCCGGCTCGTTTGAGGCACCACACGCGTCAACTTGAGCGGGCGCAGAAAACGGGTGGCGATTTCGTCGTACGCCTTCGTGCCCGTGACCTGCTCGAGCACCATCGCGAGCACGATGTAGTTGGTGTCCGAGTACTCCCAGCCGGCACCCGCTGCGAACGCCGCTTTGGTATCGAAGAGATAGGCGAGCTGCTCTTCCGGTTTCCAGACACGATCGGGCTGCGCGCGGAGATCAGCCGTGAATGCCGGATTCAATTCGTACCGCACAAGACCACTCGTGTGCGTCATCAGGTGGCGAACGGTGATGTCCCGGGCGTTGGGCAACCGGTCAAACCACGCGTGTTTGCCGAGATACGTCGAGACCTTGGCATCAAGGTCGAGACGTTGTGCGTCGATCAGTTGCACCGCGAGCGCAGCGAAGAACGTCTTGCCGGTGCTGCCGGCGAGGAGGAGATCGTCAGTCGTGAGCGGAATGCCCGTTGTCCGATCCGCGACCCCGGCCGTCGCCGCGTACACCGCGCCGTCCTTCGTCACGAGCCCGACTGACACTCCCGGCGCCCCTGACGCCGGCTGCCACTTCGTCACGAGTTGCTGGAGTTGCTCCTGCAGCGGTGCCGCAGAAGGCCGAGGCGCCTGCGCCGACAGCGTGGCCGCGACCCCGACCGCAGCAACCACCGGCACCCAACCACCCATCCGCCCACCCGCCCAGCCGCCCATCGACACACCCACCCATCCGCTCATCCGCCCACCTGCGCATCCTTCGCGCGAACGAACGTGACCGCGAAGAGCCCAGGCGCCCACGCAATCGTCCACGCGACGAGATGCCACACGTAATTGCGTCCACCGTCGGGTGTGTGATCGGTCCAGATGCCGGACACAAAGTAGAAGGCGGCGCCGCTCGAGACGGCCGCGACGGCACCACGGGCGAGCCACTCGCCGACTCGACCCACACCGTGTCGCAACCAGGCGTTGATGGCAGCGAGGACGATCCACATGAAGGCCCACGCAGCAATGAGACCGCCGAGGTAGCCCAGCGTGCCTGCGACCGCGTAGAACGCAAGCGCACCGGCGACACCGGCGACGATGCCGCCGAGAGACCCGTTCGCGAGCGCCCCGGCGGCGTGACCAAGGACGATACCGACGGCCAACAGCAGCGCGGCGCCGTGCACGATGCCGGCGGTGGTGGTGTGACGCACGCCGTACTCAAACCAGATGAAGTCGCCGATGGTCGCGACAAGCGCCACAACGAGCGGCCGGACTATGTGGGGCATTGGGGGTCAGACCTTTGCAGGCGGGACGAGAGGTGTGGGGCGCGGGGTGCGATGCGAGATCGGCGGTTTCGCCCCTGGCCACTTGCGAACCACAGCCGCCCGGACGCCGAAGTACGAGATGAGTCCGATCGGGTCGGCCAAGAACGTCAGCCCAAGGCACGGCACCACGTACCAGTGCGGTACTTCGAGGCGCTGCGCATCACGCGCCTCCCACGCGCCGACGAACAGATCGAACGCAAGGTAATGCACCCAGCCGGCGAGCAGGCGCCACTCGTTCCGGAACATCTCCCAGACGTCATGGATCGACGAGAAGCCTCCGGGTAGGACCAGCAAGTTGCTGGTCGTGAAGATGCCAGCGACGGTCATGCTGCTCCGCGCATCTTACTCCAGGCGGGCCATGACCTCGGAAGGCAACTCCACGGATCGGACGCCTCCTCCGGGTTCGTGCGTGACGCAGATGGATGTCATGGCACCGGCCGCCAGAATCACATCGCCGCGGCGCAGCGTGAACCCGTATTTCAGCGACCGGCGACCCACGGCGTCGACTCGCACTGCGACCTCAAATTCATCTTCGAACCGGAGTGGCCCCTTGAAGTCACAGGAGGCGGACACCCGCGGATACCCGATGTGTCCTCCAGGTGGCGCAATCTGCAAACCCAGCGACCGCCACAACGCGTGCTCGGCTTCCTCCATGTAGCGGAAATACCAACTGAAATGCACGATACCGGCCAGATCGGTTTCGGCAAACTGCACTCGGCGGCGGTAACGGTACTCGGCTGGCATGGCCTTTCACTATACTGATGGCATGCGCTTTTTGACTCGCTCACTCGCCTTGGCGGCGATCTTCCTTCTGACCGTCACGGTGACGGTCTCGGCCCAGACGGGTGCCACGCTTTCCGGTGTGGTGCAGGACGGTTCCGGTGCCGTACTGCCCGGCGCCACGGTGGTGGTGGGGCAGGTCGCAACGGGCGCAACCCGCGAGGCGGTCTCAGGCGCTGATGGCCGCTTCGCCATGGGCAGCCTGCTGCCCGGCGCCTACGAGGTACGGTCGGAACTGAGCGGCTTCCGCCCCCTCGTCCGAACCGGCATCAATTTGACCGTCGGTGAAAACGCGTCGTTGACCCTGACCATGGCCGTCGGCGCCGCCGAGGTCGTGACGGTCACCGGTGCCGCATCGCAGGTGAACACGCGCACCTCCGAACTCAGCTACCTGGTTGATCAGCGCACGATGGCGCAGATCCCGGTCAACGGCCGCAACTACACCGACCTCATGTCGCTGCTGCCGGCTGTGACGCCCTTCCCGCATCGCGACAACGGTTCGGTCGTCGCGCACGGCCTGGCGATGAGCGTGAACGGGCAGGATCCGCGTGCGAACGTCTATCTGCTCGACGGCACGTTGCTCAACGACTTCACCAACAGCCCGGCCGGCTCGGCGGCAGGCACGGCACTCGGCATGGACACGGTGCAGGAGTTCCGCGTCGAGTCGAATACCTATCGCGCGGAGTTCGGCCGCAACATCGGCGGCCAGATCAACGCCATCACCAAGTCGGGCACCAATCGGTTCGCCGGCAGTGCGTTTGAGTTCCACCGCAATGAAGCGCTCGACGCCAAGGGGTACTTCGACACCGGCGACAAACCGGACTTCATGCGGAACCAGTTCGGCGGCACCATCGGCGGTCCCATCCGGCGCGACCGGCTGTTTTTCTTCGGCGGCTACGAAGCGCTCATCGAGAACCTCGGCCGCACGGTCGTGACGACGGTGCCGGATGACAATGCGCGGCTCGGTGTGGTGGGCGGCGTGACGATTCCGATCAATGCGGCGGTGGTGCCGTTCCTCAACGAGTTCCCGCGCGCCAACGGCGACTCACTCGGCGGAGGGCTCGCGCGGTACACCTTCCCGTTCGATCAGACACTCCGGCAGCACTTCCTGCAGGGCCGCGTGGATGCCGTGCTCGCGAACGGTGCGCAGTTCTTCACGCGCTACACGTTTGACGATGCCGAGCAGCGGCTGCCGACCGACTTCCCGCAGTTCCCCCGGTCGTTCATCTCGACCAACCAGTACCTGACGGCCGAATACCGCCAGTCGCTGTCAGCGTCGCTCTTTCACACGCTGCGGGCCGGCTACAGCCGCACGCGCGTGGGACAGGATATCGAAGCGAACACGGCGAACGTGTTGCCCGTCTTTGCGCCAGGCCGTGAGTTCACCGGCGCGATCGACATTGGCGGCATGCCGCGATTTGGTCCGCAGCTCTCGGCACGGCTGCGGCTGCGCCAGGACGTCTTCAGCCTGAACTACGACATTACCCACACGCGCGGTCGGCATCTCTTCAAGGCGGGCGTGGTCGGCGGACATTACGTGTCGAGCGAGTTCAACCCGACCTTCAGCCTTGGTGTGTTCAGGTTTGCGAACATCAGCGCGTTCCTGCGCAACACGCCGGCGTCGTTCATCGGTCTCACGCCGCAGGGCGACACCAACCGCAAGTGGCCGTTCACCGTGTATGGCGCCTACCTGCAGGACGACTGGCAGGTGCGGCCCGACCTCACGCTGAACCTTGGCTTGCGTGTGGAAGGCTCGACGATGCCTGTCGACGAGGGGAACCGCGACATCAACATGCGCGACCTGCTCGGCGTGCCGGAAATTGGCCGGCTCTACGACAACCCCGCGCCGACGATCTCACCGCGTGTGGGAGCCGCGTGGAACGTGCGCGCTGACGGCCGCACGTCAATTCGTGGCGGCTACGGGCTCTACTACAACACCAACAATCATCAGAACCTGATCGTCACGGTCACCAACCCGCCCGCCACGCCGCGGGTCGTCATCGCCAACCCGTCGTTCCCGGTGCCCCAGTTCGAGCGACTGTCGGGCATTTCGATCCGGCCCATTCAGTACGACGTGGAACTGCCGCGCGTCCACATGTGGAACGTCAACGTGCAGCAGGAACTCTTCTCTGACTGGGTGGTGATGGTGGGTTACGCCGGCTCGCGCGGCAAACACCTGTGGCGCAACTCCGACGTCAACGTACCGACGCCGACCACGTTGTCGGATGGCACGCTGTTTTACCCCGCCGGCCTTACCCGCCCCAACACGCGCTACTCCGCGATCGAGCTCAAGTCGAGTGACGGCGACTCCTGGTACAAGGCGCTCATCGTTGAGGTGAAGAAGCGCTGGAGCAATGGGCTGCAGCTGCAGTCGTCGTACACCTGGTCGGAGTCGGAAGACACCACGCAGAACTCGACGTTTTTCTCGGACTCGACGACCGCGACCACGTCGGCGATGCCCGAATTCATCGAGGGGTACAACAAGGGCTTCTCGGATTTCCATGCGAAGCACAACTGGGTAACCAACTTCGTGTGGGAGCCGATCAGTGGATGGCGTTTGTCGGGCATCTACCGCATGCGCAGCGGCAGCCCGCTCACGCCGTTTGTGCAGACCAACCGTTCGCGCTCGCTCTGGTCGCCGTCGCTTGGCCCGGGCACGGGTCCCGACCGTCCCAGCTACGCGCCTGGTTATGGCCCCAACAACGCGGTCACGGGCGATCCCACACGCTGGTTTGACCCGGCGGCATTTGTGCTGCAGCCGGTCGGCACGTTCGGCAACGTGGGCCGCAACGAACTCATCGGACCCGACCTGAAGACGATGGATCTGGCGCTGAGCAAGCTGTTCGGACTCAGCCGATTGTCGATGGGCCGCGGCACCCTCGAACTGCGCGCGGAAGTGTTCAACCTCTTCAACCGCGCCAACTTCGGCCCACCGTCGCTGGTGGCCTTCGCCGGCACGGCTGCCACCGAAACGCCGCTCGCGTCCTTCGGGCAGATTCGGACCACGATCACATCGGCGCGACAAGCCCAGCTGGGGGTTCGCATCTCCTTCTGACCGGGATTCACAGGGTACGTAGGGTCGCCTGAACTTCAGGCGGCCATCGCCGGCGCGCTCAAGTTCAGCGCGCCCTACGAGGAGACGCGCCCTGCGGCGGACCCTGGACCTTGGACCTTGGACCCTGGACCGCTAGTATGTGTCCATGCATTGGGTGGTCTTCGCGTTAGGGGCGGCGTTGTCGTGGGGGCTCTATGGTCCCGCGCTTCACCAGGGTCAGGTCAAACTCGGCAGCCCGTTCAAGGCGCTGCTCTGCGTCGGGGTCGCCTACTTCATCGTCGGCGTCCTGGTGCCGATGGTGGTGCTGGCGTCACAGGGCCAGTTGACCAAGGGCTGGACGATGGATGGCGCGATGGGGGCGACGGCGGCCGGCATGCTCGGCGCGATCGGCGCCGTGTTCATCATCTACGCGTTCCGCGCCGGTGGCCTGCCGACCTACGTGATGCCGCTGGTGTTCGGCGGCGCACCGGTCGTGAACGTGCTCTTCACCATGTACCTGCACCCGCCAAAGGAATCGCCGAATCCGCTGCTCTATCTCGGATTCATCCTCGTCGCGGCAGGGGCGTCGTTGGTGCTGTATTTCAAGCCATCTTCGTAGTGCTGAGCACTGAGCACCGAGCACCCAGCACTATCGAATCCGACAGATATCGAGTCCGAGCAGGTAATCGAGCCCGAAGTCCCCAATGGGCGCCCCAGGGGGCGGTGCGGGGGTCGCGGCGGGTCGCAGTTCGGTGTACGGCCGGTCGAGGAAGCGCTTGATGTCGTCGGCCAGGAGCTGACGATGGGCGCGCTCGGCGGTGTTGGTGGTGTTGGCCGGCAGCAGTGACGCGCGCGCAGGCAGCGCCTTCAACGTCTGCGTGGCAATGGCCCGCACCTGCGTCATCGGCGCCGACTCCGCCATTGTCATCAACCGTGACACGAGGGCGCGTTCCATGGCGCGATTGATCTCCGATTCGTAGCCGTTGGCCGGCCGCGCGTCGAAGACTGTGGTGTTGAGACGATTAAGCACGTCCTCGAGACCGGGCAACGACGCGTCCACAGCCTTCTGTGCGACGAGGCGCGCCGCGCGGGTGTTGGAGAAGATCCCGCCCAATACAACTTCAGTGGCCGCCACTGCCGGCGACACCGGATCAAACGCGCCGCCGGTCATGCGCGGGAACATTTCGCGATTCGCGCCGAAGCCGGGCGGGCGCGGCGGGATGTTCTGCACCACCGCAGACGGCAACACCAGATCAGACAGACGCAACGCGCTCATCAACGCGTCGAGCGCCTTTGTCTGCCGCGCAGCCGGTGCCCAGCGCACGGGCGTCCGGCCATCTCCACGCATGGCGTAGATGTACTCCTGCCCGCCGAGCGCGGTCACCGCCGAATCCACGGCGTAGCGGTGATGCAGGTACACCGGCACGAGCGCTTCCTCGATGAGCGCCATCGGACGTCCGATCTTGATCGCTCGTTCGCCGAACCCTTCCATCGCCGCGCGACGCAGCTGCAGGATGCGCGTCAGCTCGGCCGCTTCGTCGGTGCCGTTGTTCCACTGGTCCACCTGCGGATTGAGGTCCGTGTCCTGGTTGGACATGTACCGGATGTCCTGATCCCACGCGTCATCCAGAATCTTCTTCAGCGCGGCGGCCTCGTCCGTGCCCGCCGGGAACTGCGAGTAGCCGTACTGAATCGCGACCTTGTCCCACTCGCCGATGCCGACGTCGTAGGCCTCGGAGAAATCCATCGTGCCGTCAGGCCGCAGTGTGATGAGCGGGTGCGGATAGTCGAGCGTCGAGATGCGGCCCTTGCTGCTGTTGTAGTAGTTGTGGCCCAGGCCGATGGTGTGGCCAATTTCATGCGCCGAGAGCTGACGGATGCGCGCAAGCGCCGTCTGTTCAATGATGGCCGGCGCATCGTTGCCGGTCGCGTATGGCGCCAGCAGCCCTTCGAAGATCAGATAGTCCTGCCGCCACCGGAGTGACCCCAGGCTCACGTGGCCTTTCATGATTTCGCCGGTGCGCGGGTCAGTGATTGATGACCCGTAGCTCCAGCCGCGCGTGGACCGATGCACCCAGGTGATCGTGTTGTAGCGCACGTCCATCGGGTCGGCGCCTTCCGGCATCACTTCGACCCGGAACGCATTCCGGAATCCGGCGGCTTCGTACGCCTCGTTCCACCAACGGCCGCCTTCAATCAGCGCCGTGCGAATCGGCTCCGGCGCGCCACGGTCGACGTAGTAGACAATCGGCTCGACCGGATCACTCATCGCCGCGTTGGGATCCTTCTTCTCGAGGCGATGACGATTGATGTAGCGCACGCGCAGGTCGGTGCCCAGCGGCAGTGCGTAGTCGGAGTAGTCCACCCCGAAATATCCCGAGCGAGGATCCATCAGGCGCGGCTTGTAGTTGTTGTCTGGCAACTCGATGATCGAGTGATGCTGGCGGACGGTGACCGCTCCGGGATTCGGCGCCACGTCGCCCAGCCGGCCGCCGATCTGGCCCGCGCCGCCACCCCCGCGACCGCCCGCAGCCGCACCCTCGCTGATGAACGTCGAGATGACATCGATTTCGCTATTCTTCGGGAAACCCTTCGTGCCCTCGAGGTTCACGGCACTGCGCGTGCGGTCGAACCGGTGCCCGCCCAGCCGCGACCCCACGTTGTGCGTGTCGCGCATGATGAAGTCGCTGAAGTCGACCAGGACCCGGCCATTCGACTCGGCGGCCACCTGGAATCCCCAGAGGATGGACTTCGCAAACGCGTCCTCCATCGCCTTGCGCTCGGCGGCGTTCTGACTGTTGGCGCGCCATTCATAGTTCGGCTGCACCATCAACACGCGCGGGCCGACCCGCTGGAAGCTGACCACGGCCGTGCCGCCCAACTGGGCGCGATCGAGACCGATGTCGTTCGACCCGACGCCCGCTGACAGGCCACTCACGTAGAGCACCTCCTGCCCGAGTCTGGGAATTTCGAGGAACAGCGCACCCGTGGCTTCATCCCAATACAGCGGGAAGAACCCGTCGATCTTCTGCATGGATGCGGTGCGGTCCGAGATTTCGGGGATTCGATTGGCGGCCTGCCCCCCGGCCCGGCCCTGCGCCCCTCCGCCTCCGCCCTGACCTGACAGGCCGGCCGGCACGGCCAGCGCCAGCGTCAACATGCAGGTGGCGGCGGTCAAAACACGTGTGGCTGTTGGTTTCATGGGCAGATTGTAGCCCCAGTTGTGAACCTCCCCCCACCGGGACGTACGTGGCTGCCATGACCGTCCTGCTGAAGGACCTCCGCTTCGGCCCCCGCCCGTTCAGCCGCCAGCCTCAGCCCTGCTCGGCGTGCACTTCGCGTGTCACCTACGGTGACGTTGAAGGGCTGATTCCACAACTTCGCAGCCATCGGATAATGGATGAGTGACGCTTGAAGATGAGATCCGGCAGCGGCTGCTGTGGCCCCTGCCCGGTGCCGCCACCCACCTGAAGTTCGCCCCCACACCCAGGCTGAAGAGCTGGGATCCTGGAGCCTATCCACCCCACGCCCGGCGGGCGGCGACGATGCTGCTGATTTATCAAGGGCCGGAGGGACCGTCAATCGCCCTGACGCGGCGGCGGGCGGACCTGCCTGACCATGCGGGACAGATCAGTCTGCCTGGCGGCGGCATTGATGCCGGGGAGACACCGGAAGAAGCCGCCCTGCGTGAGGCGCACGAGGAGATCGGCGTCCCGGCGTCCGCGCTGCGCGTGGTCGGCTCCCTCTCCACCCTCTGGGTCATCGTCAGCGGCTTCGTGGTGCATCCGATTGTGGCGATTGCCGATGAGCGCCCCGTGTTTGCGCCGTCACCGCGAGAGGTCGACACCCTCATCGAGGCGCCGGTGGCCGCGCTGCGGGATCCGTCGATCGTGAAATGGGGCCGCCGCGTCCGCGACGGCGCGGTCGTGGCGTGTCCGTACTTTGCGGTCGGCCCCCACCCCGTCTGGGGCGCCACAGCCATGATGCTCGGCGAATTCTGCACGGCATTGGATCCCACCTTCCTGCCTCCACCGGTGCCGACGAAGGACGAACTGCAAACCCTGCCTTCAATCTGAATCCCCAATCCTCAATCCTCAATCCTCAATTGCGTTAGCATTCCCCCCATGACTCGATCGATCCGCCCCCTGCTGTTGGTCGCCGCGCTTGTTGTGATGCCGGCGCTGATGTTCATGCCCGTTGCCGCGCGCCAGGCCGCGCAGGCGCCCGCCTCGACCGAACACCCTGAATGGGCCGGGCTCCGCTGGCGGAACATCGGACCATTTGTCGGGGGACGCGTGACGGCTGTGGCCGGTCACCGGTCACAATTTTCCACCTACTACATGGGCGGCACCGGCGGTGGCGTGTTCAAGACGACCGACGCGGGCGTGACGTGGCGTCCGATCTCGGATGGCTTCTTTGAAACGGGTTCCATCGGCGCGATCGAAGTCGCCGACTCCGACCCGAACATCATCTACGTCGGCACCGGCAGTGTGGCGATTCGCAGCAACGTGATCGAAGGCCGCGGGATGTACAAGTCCACCGACGCCGGACAGACCTGGACCCACATCGGTCTGCGGGACGCCGGGCAGATCGGTTCCATTCGTGTCCACCCCACAAATCCCAATCTTGTGTACGCCGCCGTGCTCGGCAGCGCTTTTGGTCCGAGCGAGACACGCGGCGTGTATCGTTCACGTGACGGTGGCCAGACATGGCAGCGCGTGAAGTTCGTGAGCAACCGGACCGGCTTCGTGAATCTCGCGATGAACCCGTCGAATCCGAACGAGATCTACGCGGCGTCATGGCGCGGGGAGCGCAAGCCCTGGACCATCATCAGCGGCGGTCCCGCGGCGGATGGCGGCCTCTACAAGACCACCGACGGTGGCGACACGTGGACGCGACTTGGTGGCGGGCTGCCCGCCGGCATCATCGGCAAGATCGACGTCGACATCGCGCGATCGAAGACGACGACGGTGTACGCGCTGGTGGAGGCGCCAGGGGCGGACGGCGGCCTGTATCGCTCGGACGACAGCGGTGCCACGTGGCGTCAGACGTCAAATGCACCGAACCTGCTCGCCCGGCCGTTTTATTACACGTACGTGGACGTCGACCCGAAGGACCCGGAAACGGTGTGGGTCAACAACCTCTCGCTGCTCAAGTCCACCGATGGCGGCCGCACCTGGCGCGCCGTGCCAACGCCGCACGGCGACAACCACGGGATGTGGATCAACCCGGACAACCCGAACTACATCGTGCAGAGCAACGACGGCGGCGCCAACGTCTCCACCGACGGCGGGGCGACGTGGTCCACGCAGCTCAACCAGTCCACGGCGGAACTCTACGGCGTCGAGGTGGACGACCAGTATCCCTACCGCGTGTACGGCGCACAGCAGGACAACGACACCTGGATTGTGCTCAGCCGGCTCCCGGCGGGGGGTCGCGGCGGACAACCGCTGTACATGTCAGGTCCTGGCTGCGAGACCGGGCCGATCAAGCCCACACCGGGTAATCCGAACGTCGTCTATGGCGTGTGCAAGGGTGAGTTCTACCGTCTGAACCTGACGACGGGCCAGACACAGAGCAACTGGAATTATCCGCAGAACCGCTACGGCCACGCCTCGCGCGACATCGCCTACCGCTTCCAGCGCACGTCGCCGTTCATGATCTCGAAGCACGACCCGCGCATGATCCTGCACGGCTCACACGTCGTGCACAAGACCATGGATGGCGGCAAGACGTGGGAGATCATCAGCGGCGACCTGACGCTGAACGAGCCGGGGCCGCAGCAGGACATCTCGGGTGAGCCCATCACGCGCGACATCACCGGTGAAGAGGTCTATTCGACGATCTTCACGATCGATGAGTCCCCGATCGAACCCGGCGTCATCTGGACCGGAGCGAACGATGGCCCAGTGCACGTGACCCGTGACAACGGCAAGACGTGGATCAAGGTCACGCCTCCGATGATGCCGCCGGGTGGACGTGTCACCAACATCGACCCCTCCCCCCATCGTCGAGGCTCCGCGTACGTGGTGATGCATCGGCGGCTGCTGAACGATCCGAAGCCGTACGTCTACCTCACGAATGACTACGGCAAGTCCTGGACGTTCCTGACGCCTGGCACCAACGGTATTCCTGTCGACCACGTGATGCGGGTTGTGCGTGAAGACCCCGATCGCGAAGGACTGCTCTACGCCGGCACCCAGTTCGGGTTCTTCATCTCGTTCAACAACGGCACGACGTGGCAGCGGTTCCAGCAGAATCTGCCGGTCACGCCCATCACCGACATCCGTGTGCACCAGCAGGATCTCGTGGTGTCGACGATGGGGCGAGGGTTCTGGATTCTGGACGGCATCACGTCGCTGCATCAGACGCCAACGGCCGGCGCCGCAGGATTTCTGTATGCACCGAAGGTCGCGATCCGGTCGCGCCATGCGGCGATGGCAGGGTCCTTGACGACGCCAGAACTCCCGGGACCTGGCGCGATCATCGACTACACGTTGCGCGAGGTGTCGGCCACGCCGATCACGCTGCAGGTTCTGAGCGGGTCGGGCGAGGTGATGCGCACAATTCGGTCGGTGGCTGGCGGCGCGAACACGGGCGACGGACTGCCTGTCGCGGCGCCATCGGGCATGACGGAGCCGCCATTGCCCGGACAGGGTCGTGGTGGGCGTGGTGGACGAGGCGGCGGAGGGGCCGCACCGCTGACGGCGCGCGCCGGCATGCAGCGCTACGTGTGGGACATGGCGGCGGACAACGGGTTGACCGTCCCGCCGGGTCGCTACACCGTGCGGCTGACGGCCGGCTCGTTCACGCAGACGCAGCCGCTCGACGTGCGTCTCGATCCGCGGCTCACCGCCGATGGCGTGACCACTGAGGATCTCGAGGTGCAGTACCGATTCAACATCCGCCTGCGCGCGGCCATTGCCGACGCCCAGCAGTTCACATCGTCCGTGCAGAAGGCGCTCGGGTCGGCCACTCCTGAATCAAAGGCTGCATTGACGCGCATTCAGAGCGCGCTCGTGAACGAGACGGGCATCGCGTATCCGCAGCCGATGTTGAACGCACAGCTGCAGGCGGTCACCCGCGTGTCGACCGTCGCGGATGTGCGACCGAACAACGATGCCATCCGCCGCCTCGACGACCTCGAGAAGGAACTCGCGGCGCTGAAGGCCGAAGCGGCCAAGCTCGGAATCAGATAGCTGGGCGGTTGGGCGGCTGTACGTAGGGCCCGCTGAACTTCAGCGGGCCAGTACGGCACGCTGCAACCCAGCGTGCCCTTACGTACCGTCCCGGCGAGCCCGGGTACCGTCTACAGCAACTCCCGTCCGTGCGTCTTCAGCCACCGTTCCGCCTCGCGCCAGTCGGGGCAGACGATGGCGACTTCGCGCCAGAAGGCGCGTGAGTGGTTGGGCTGCCGCATGTGCATGAGCTCGTGCAACATGATGTAGTCCGACACAAACGCCGGCATCAGCACCAGACGCCAGTTGAGCGCGATGGTGCCGGTTGACGAACAGGATCCCCAGCGTGATCGCTGATTCCGAATGGACACTCGGCGGACGGTCTGACCGTGAAGGGCCGCGAGCTCCAGGCAGCGCGGCGGCAGTTCGTCGGCAGCAATCGCGCGCACCGTCGCCATCGGTGTCTCCACGCCACGAAACATCACCGCCGCGCCCGCGGCCTTCGTCGTGGCGTGAGTCTGCCGACGTGTGTGCTCACGGGTGATCCAGACGCCCTGGGTGCGCACAAACCGCAACCCGGCCTCGACTGACGCGCGTCTGGGCACCGTGAGACGCAAGCCGCCGGCGTCGGTCATCCGGAGCACATAACGACGCGCCTTGTGGTGACGCACCACGGTCAGGGGCCAGGCTCGGCCGTCGACGTCAATCGTGGCCGGAACGGCGGCTCGCCGGGGCGTGCGCGGGTCGCCCCACGGCAGCCGAATCTGGAAGCCAAATGCCACGGGCGACAGCGTACATCGGCGGTCAGGATCTGAAAAGATTCTTAAGTTTGTGAATTTGACGAACAATCTTGAGATTTTTAACGTCAATTCAGGCTGTCATTGGTTAGTTTGACCGACCAAAAAGCAAGCAAGTAACCACTTGCTTGCAAGACATGCTTCGCGATAGGGTACGGCCCATGGTCGCCACAGACGTTCGTCAGTCCCTCCTGAAAGCTGCGCTGAAGCTGTTCGCCGAACACGGCAGCCGCGGCGCGACGACGCGCCGGATCGCTCAGGAGGCCGGGGTCAACGAGGTGACCCTGTTCCGACACTTCCCCAACAAGCAGGCGTTGCTGCACGCCGCGTTGCACGCGTTCGCCGAGCAGACGCCGTACCTGCGGCTGCCCGACACGCCGAAAGACCTGGCCGCGGAACTGGAAGTGTGGGCACGCGACCACCACAAACATCTGTACAAGCTTCGCGCGTTGATCCGCACGTCGATGGGTGAGTTCGAAGAAAACCCGGAACAGTGCAAACAGTCGATGTGTGTCTCCATCAGCATCGCCAACGAACTGACCGACTACCTGACGACCGCCCAACGCGCCGGGTTGGTGAGTGCGGACGTCAATTCTGCGGCCGCGACCTCCATGCTCATGGGCACCCTGTTCAGCGATGCGATGGGTCGCGATCTCATGCCGGAGCGGTTTCCCTACGCGATGCGTGACGCGATCGGTCTCTACCTGCAACTGTTCCTGCGCGCCATCGGCGTGCGCGAGGTGAAATAAATGCGTCCGCGTCTTTTCCCCATCCTTGTCGCGCTCACCCTTGTGTGCGCTCCGACACTCGGCCTCGCGCAGACGCCGACCATCCTGACGCTCGAGGAGGCGTTGCGTCGCGCAGAGGCGCAGAGTGAATCCCTGGTCATCGCCGCAGCCGGCTCCTCACGTGCGCAGGCGGATTTGAAACGCACGAACAGCCAGCGGTATCCGCAGATCAGCTTCAGTGGCGGTTACGACCGGACACTGGCCTCCGAATTCAGCGGCGTCTTTGGTGGCGGCAGCGGCGAGGGCGGCGGCGACATCGACTTCAGCGATCTGCCGTTCGGCCAGGCCAACGCCTACCGCTTCACGTTGTCGGGCTCACAACTGCTCTACACCGCCGGCCGTGTCGGCACACAGCGCCAACAGGCCGACGTTGGCATCCGCAATGCCGAACTCACAGTCGCGGCCACACGCGCCATCGTCCAGCTCGAAGTCACCGAGGCGTTTTACAACGTCGCGTTGAGTGAGCGCCTGCTCGGGATTGCCCAGTCGGGTTACGACCAGGCCGACGCGGCCTACCAGCAGACACGCCAGTCGTACGAGGCGGGCCGGCAGCCTGAGTTCGAGGTCCTGCGTGCGCAGGTGCAGCGTGACAACCAGCGTCCGGTCGTCATCCGCGCGCGCGCCAACCGGGACCGCGCGATGTTGCGACTCCGTCAGTTGCTCGAGCTGCCGGCGGACCAGCCCATCGAACTGGCCGTGGATCTCGAGGCAGCCGAACTTGCCGCCCCGGCGCCCTTCGCCGACGCGCTCGCCGCGGTTCAGCAGAATCTCGACCTTGCCTCCCGCACGTCCCTCGCGCAGGCGGAACTGGGTGTCCGGCTCCGTCAGCTCGGCATCGAGATCGTCCGGTCGGCCAAACGTCCCACGGTCAGCTTTGTGTCGCAGTACAGCGCGACCAACTACCCGTCGTCGGTCCTCCCGAACTTCGGACGGATTCGAAACAACTGGACGCTTGGCGCACTGGTGACCATGCCCGTGTTCGCGGGATTCCGGATTCCGGCCGAGGAGGCTGCCGCGAAAGCGGACCTGACCGAGGCCGAAGCGCGACTCAAGCAAGCACGCGAACTTGCGGCTCTTCAGCGTTCAACGGCCCTGCAGGACATGGAAGCCGCGCGCGCGGCGTGGGAAGCCACCGCCGGCACGATCGCGCAGGCGACGCGCGCGTACGAGATCGCCGATCTCCGCTTCCGCGAGGGGTTGTCGACGCAACTTGAACTGTCAGATTCACGGCTCGCGCTGCAGTCAGCGCAGGCCAACCGCGCGCAGGCCGCGCGCGACCTGCAACTCGCCCGCGTGCGTGTGGCGTTGTTGCCGGATTTGCCAATTCAGTAGTGCTGGGTGCGCGGTGCTGAGTGCTTGGTGCGGTGCACGGTGCACGGTGCTGGGTGCTGGGTGCGATGGAGATGACGATGCGTAGAAGAGTGAACGTCGGAGTGTGGGGAGTGGTGGGGTTGACGGTGTTTGCGGCCGCGTGTGGTGGAAGCAGCGCGCCGGCTCCGGCGGCCGCCGACACCGCGCCGGCGGTGGTGCAACTGGCGCCGGAAAACGTCGCGACGGCCGCACTGGCCGACTTGACATCCGGTCCGTTTGTGTCCGGGCAACTCACCCCCGCACGCGAGGCGACCGTGCGCGCACAAACCGGAGGACCGCTGGTCAGCCTCACGGTGGACCGCGGCCGGACCGTGCGGGCGGGCGACGTCATCGGCCGCATTGCCGCGCGTGATCTGGACGATGCGCTCGTGTCGGCACAGGCGGGTGTGAAGTCCGCCGAGAACGCCCTCACGGTGGCGCGCAGTGAGGCGGCGCGCACCGAGGCGCTGGTCAAAGGTGGCGCACTGGCGACGCGCGATCTTGAACAGGCGCACAACATGGTCGCCGGCGCCGAGGCACAGGTGGCCGCCGCCAAAGCGCGCGAGAAGTCCGTGTGGCAACAGCTGGACGACACCAACGTGCGCGCGCCAATCAGCGGCGTGGTGTCCGACCGGCCCGCCAGCGCCGGCGACATCGTGTCACCGGGTACGCCGCTCGCCACCATCATCGATCCGTCGAGCATGCGACTTGAAGCGGCCGTGGCGTCCGATCAGATTTCGCTGGTCCGCCCGGGCGCCAAGGTGAAGTTCCGCGTCCGCGGACTCTCGACTGAGGTGTTCACCGGCACGATCGACCGGTTGAGTCCATCGGCCGATCCCGTCACCCGTCAGGTCACCATCTTTGTGACGCTCCCGAACCTGGGTGGCAAGTTGATCGCCGGTCTTTTTGCGGAAGGACGAGTGGATGCCGAAACCCGTCGCGGGGTCATCGTGCCGCTCGGCGCTGTTGATGAATCCGGCCCCACGCCGCTCATCACGCGCATCCGCGACGGCAAGGCCGAGCGCGTACCGGTAGTGCTCGGGTTGCGTCAGTCCGAAGCCGAACTCGTCGAAGTGACGAGCGGCATCGCCGAAGGCGACGTCGTGATTCTCGGCGCCGCCCGCACCTTGTCGTCCGGCACGCCTGTGCGTGTGGTGGGCGCGATTCCGCAGACGGCCGCGATGCCGTCGGGGCTGTAGGCCATGCTGATTTCAGATTTCGCCATCAAGCGGCCGGTCATCACGGTCGTGTCGATGGTTGCGCTGGTGGTCTTCGGCCTGGTGGCGCTGACCCAGCTCGACACCGACGAATTCCCCGAGGTCAATCCGCCCATCGTCGTCGTGGCGGTGCCCTATCCCGGTGCGTCTCCGGACAACGTGGAACGCGAGATCGTCGAGCCGATCGAAGAGTCGCTGGCCGGCATCAGCGGTGTCCGAACGATTGAATCCTCCTCGCTCGACAGCTTTGCGACGATCACGATTCAGTTCACGTACGAGAAGGACCTGCAGGAAGCTGTGCAGGAGATCCGGGACGAGATCAACGCGATACGCAACGACCTGCCGGCAGAGATGGAAGAGCCGGTGCTGACCAAGATCAGCCTGGACGACTTCCCCGTCGTGTCCCTTGCGCTCGCGTCGAACACCCTCTCGATCCCGGAATTGACGCTGCTGGCCGATCCGGGGATTACACGACGCATTCGCGCCCTCGGCGGCGTCGGGTCCGTGGACATCTCCGGCGCCAACACGCGGGAGATGTCGGTGGAATTGCGCCCGGATGCGCTCCAGACCGCCGGGGTCAGCGTGGCCGAAGTGGTCGGCACCCTCCAACGCCAGAATCTGGCGGCACCGGTCGGACGGCTGCAGGGCGCCAACGACGAGCGGACGATCAGGCTTCGCGGCCGCGTTGAAACCGCTGAAGACTTCTCACGGGTGGTGGTCGCCGATCGTGGCGGGCGCGTTGTGCGGCTCGGGGATGTGGCCAGTGTGCGCGTCGGCGTCGAGGAACCACGGACCACGGCCGTCTACTCGGGCCAGGACGCGGTCGGTATCGACATCAAGAAGTCGCGCGGCTTCAGCACGACCGCTGTGGCGGATGCGATCCGCGCAGAAGTCGACGCCATCCGGCCCACACTGCCCGACGGGGTTGTTCTCCATATCGCCCAGGACGCGGGCACGCGTGTCGAGAACTCCGTGGCGAACGTGCAGTCAGCCCTGATTGAAGGTGCTGTCCTGACAGTGCTCGTCGTGTTTGTTTTCCTGAACTCCTGGCGATCAACGGTCATCACGGGTCTGGCACTGCCGGTGTCCGTCATCGCGTCATTCATCGCCGTCATGGCGTTCGGTTTCACGCTGAACACGATGTCGCTGTTGGGTCTGTCACTTGCCATCGGCATTCTGATTGACGATGCGATTGTGGTGCGCGAGAACATCGTACGTCACGTTGAAATGGGCAAGAGCCACTTTGATGCAGCCCGTGAGGGCACATCGGAGATCGGCCTGGCCGTCACAGCCACCACGTTGTCGATCGTGGTGGTGTTTGTGCCAATCGCGTTCATGGGCGGAGAGGCGGAACAGTGGTTTGCGCCGTTTGCGCTGACCATCGCGTTCTCGGTGCTCGTCTCGCTGTTTGTGTCGTTCTCGCTGGACCCGATGTTGTCGGCCTACTGGCCAGACCCGCATACGCCGATGGCCGAGCGGTCATTCATCTCGCGGCGCCTCGACCGGTTCAATCGCTGGTTTGATCGACAGGCTGACCGGTACAAGCGCGTGATCAGCTGGGCGTTGCGGCATCGGCTGGCCATGGTGGCACTGGCGGTGGGCTCGTTCGTATTTGCCCTGGCAATGCCGGCGATGGGATACCTCGGCGGTGGGTTCTTCCCTCTGCAGGATGTGTCCGAGTTCATCGTGCAGATCGAGACACCTCCCGGGTCGAGCCTTGAGTACACGAAGCGCAAGGCGGAGGAAGCGGCTGCGCTGGCGCGTGCCAAGACGGGCGAGGTGGCGTACACGTACACGACGATCGGATCGTTCACCGGTGCGGTCGACGATGGCTCGGTGTACGTGCGTCTCACGCCCAAGGCTGAGCGCGTGCGACATCAGGACGTCATCGCGGCAGAGCTGCGCGAGGACTTCAAGGCCCTGGGCGGAGTGACGGCGGCCATCTCCAGTGGACGGCTCGACAACCAGAAGCAGATCCAGGTGCAGGTGCGAGGCACGGACACCCGCGAACTGACCAGAATCGCTGATGAGGTCATCACACAGGTCCGCCAGGTCCCTGGCGCGGTGGACGTGGGGTTCTCGACGCGTGGACAGAAACCGGAGCTCGATGTGCGGGTGGACCGGGCGCTTGCGGGATCTCTCGGCATCACGGTGGCGGATGTCGCGCAGACGCTGCGCCCTGCATTTGCCGGGATCGATGCCGGAGACTGGGTGGATCCGACCGGCAAGACCCGCGACGTCACGGTGCGGCTGTCGCCGGAGGCGCGCCAACGTGCCAGCGACCTGGCGAGCCTGCCGATCGCCATCCGGGATCCGCAGGGTCGTCCGGCCTCGCTTCCGCTCGGCCAGGTGGCGACGATCACCCAGTCACTTGGACCAGCGCGTATTGATCACCTTGACCGCGACCGTGTGATCTCGGTGCAGGCCAACACACAAGGCCACCCGTTGACCGAGGTCATCGCCGACATTCAGCGCCGCATTGATGCGATCCCGCTGCCCGCCGGGTATGCCATCACGCAGGGTGGCGAGACGGAGGACCAGCAGGAGGTGTTCTCGCGCATCTTCATCGCACTTGGCGTGGCCGTGCTGCTGATGTACCTCGTACTGGTCGTGCAGTTCGGGTCGTTCCTCGACCCGTTTGCCATCATGTTGTCGCTGCCGCTGTCGCTTATCGGTGTGGTCCTCATCCTGATGGCGACCGGCGACACGCTCAACATCATGAGCATGATCGGCGTGATCCTGCTGATGGGGATCGTGGCCAAAAACGCCATCCTGCTGATCGACTTTGCCAAGATGGCTGAAGCGCAAGGCATGCCGCGCCAACAGGCGATCATCGAAGCCGGCCGGCAGCGCTTGCGGCCGATCCTGATGACCACGTTCGCGCTCACCGCCGGCATGGTGCCGGTGGCCCTGGGTATCGGCGAGGGCGCCGACTTCCGCGCGCCCCTGGGCCGCGCGGTCATCGGCGGGGTCCTTGCGTCCACGTTCCTGACGCTGCTGGTGATCCCGACCTTCTACGACATCCTCTCCGGCAGCCGCGCCCGTCTGGGCCGTTTGTTCCGCCGCGCCTGATAGAGTGTGCTGCGCATGCGCAGGTGGGTGGCACTCGGGGGACTACTGACCATGGTCGGACTTCTGGTGCCGACGATGGCGGATGCTCAGACAACGTCGCGACGTTGGCAGGTGGAGGCTTTCGGCGGACTCTCGGTGTTTGAGTTGCCGACATCCGGGGATGCGGCGTTGCCGCCGACCGGCCAGACGTTGCCGACATCCGGCCCGACGAATCCGAGCCGGCGCGTTCCCACGTGGTTTCTGGGCGACGGTGCATCACTGCTCAATGGCACCAACGCGGAGTTTGGCGTCGCCAGCCGGTTGGTGCCGCTGGACGCAGCCCTGGGCCGCATCGGCCTGACGGGCTCCGGAGCTCCAGTGACGGGTGTGCGGGTGAAGCGAACGCTGACGTCCCGCTGGTCGCTCGAAGCCGGTGCCGAAATCCACAACGGCTCGGTCGACATCGATCGGCAGCTGCTCGATGCCGTTGAGCAGGCACGCGCCGGTTTTGAACAGGCCTTCACGGGTCTCTTCACCAGCGGACCATTCACGGGCGTCCGGGTCGATGCATCCTCCGACATCACGGGCGCCACCAGCAGGGAACTTGCGCTGACGGCGGCGGTCCGACTGGCGCTGGGGGATGGACACTTCGCTCCGTACGTGACACTTGGCGGAGGGTTCATCCGGCGGATCGGCGATCTTCCGAGAGCGACACTCGCGGGGGCCTATCAGTTCACCGTCTCGACATCACAGGGGCAGGCCCAATTTGCGGAGTCCGATACGCTGACCATCCGCTACGAACAGGGCACCAATCTGGTCGGCATTGCCGGCGCGGGGTTCTCGCAACGCCTCACCGATCGCATGTCGCTCACTATCGACGGCCGCGCCTATCTCGGACAGCAGACGCTCACGCTCAGGCTCGACTCGGCACCGATGGTGACCACGCGGACACCCGGGGTGTTCATCGAGTCCTTCACCACGCCTGCGGTGCAGTTCAGCAACAATCCGGCTTCAGGCCGGGACTCCACACTCAGCGGCACACCACTCAATGGCTTCCAGGCATTCACCACCAGTGGTCTCCAGGTGCGCTATCAGGTCACGGCGGGTGTGGCGCTGCGGTTCTGATGCCCGCCTAATTGATCCTGAGCGAGAAGATCCCAAGCCCGTGTGTGGCCGCGACGAGCACGCCACGCTCCGGCACGATCTTCAGATCCACCATCACGACCTCCGGGAATCCGGCTCCGGCGATCGCCCACTGGGTTGATCCGCGTCGCAGGACCAACGGCCCGAAGTCCGTCGCCGCATAAACATCCCCGCGCAGATGATCAAACGCCACCGTGTTGATGGGCAGGTCGCCGAGATCGTGGTCCAGTGAGGTGAAGGTGGCTCGATCATTCACCGGGTCGTACACCACCCGGAACACGTGACCTGGCGTCGCGGGCGTAATCGCATTGAAGCCGGAGTAGGACACGATGGCAGCGTTCACGTCCGTGGGATCCGCAAATACGCGCGTGATGAAGCGCCCAGGCGTTGCAGCGGTATCGATGCGACTGAACGTCACGGCCGCTGCGGACGCGGCGGCGTTCTTCGAAATGAACAGACGCCCCTTGCTTGTCGCTGCCCACAGGGTATTGCCATCAGTGACCGACCGATCGGCGGCCACCACAATGCCGTTGACCCGATCGCTGCCGTAGAAATCACTCGTCAAGTCGCCGGGCTTTCTGCTGGTGGAGTCGGGCGTCGACTGCGAGGCAAACGGGTGCGGCACCCCGAGCGGCTGCCAGTCGCCGCAACTCACCCCGGCGACAGCCCCTGTCGGGAACCGGCAGTTCGCCTCGAGGAACGACTGCGGCCCCCCATTGTTCTGCGTACGCCAGATGTGCTGAAACCCCGTGAACTGTGTGTCGGGATTCACCCGATCAAACGTCAGAAACTGCCGGCCGGTCGAGGAGGTCACCGTGGCGCGTTCGTTGGAGTCCCGGATGGGATCGTCGGTGCGCACCCACATCGACTGATCCGCACTCCGGAAGTTCACGAAGAACCGATTGCTCTGGAAGCTGGCAAACAGCACCTGTGGTCGCGACGGGTGAAATCCCGACGCGGAGGTGCCATCGCCAAACGCAAACAACGGCTTCCACACTCTGGGATCCCCTGCACCATCCTGCCAAATCGTGCTGTTGTCCTGCAGTCCGCCAATCATCCGCCGCAACGGATCCTGCGGATCCAGCGCAATGTTGAAGAACTGCATCGTCTGCAACCCCTTGTTCAGGAAGTACAGGCGCTGCGGAATTCGACTGAGCACGACGTTGCACTGCGGCGCGGTGCCGAATAACTGCGAGCACCGGCTGCTGATGTCGACAAACGAGCCGTCGTTCCGCACGACGCCGCCGTCGGAGCCCACAAACGCGATCATCGGATCCTCAGGGTGAAACACGACCGCGCGAACGTCCACGTGGCTGCTGACACGCGGGTCCTGCGCGTCGCGCCCGAACCCGTGGAAGCGCACTCCGGCATCGATCGACCGCAGCGTCGGCTCTCCAAACGTAGGCGCGGCGACGCCGCCGATGACGACCGTGTCTGGCTGACCATCCGGAACAGCCACCACTACATCGTAGAAACACTGGGCGCCACACAACGCGCGACTGATGTATCCCGGCTGGCTGCTTGAGTTCGACGACAACGCCAGCCACGCTGATGTGTTGGTCAGGTTGGCTCCGCTTCCAGTCACGAGGCTCGCCGCAGGCACGTCTGCGTTGTCGAGGCGATAGACCCCCTGCGTCGACGTCGCCTGTGTGCCGTTATACACGTACACCCGCGTCCGTCCATCCTTCACGGTCAGGTCGAACATGGCCAGATCCTGATACCGCTGCGGCCCCACCACGGCAAACACCGGCTTGAACGACGCGTCACCACCCTCGAGCCCGGCCGCCGACCGATGGATCGCATTGTTGAATGCCGTCGCGTAGACGATGCTGCTGTTGCGGGGGTCGAGTTTGACGTGGCGAACACCGATCACGGTGTCATTCACACCGGCATTCAGCTGCCCTGTGGCTGGAAGCACGGGATCAAGGGGAGGCACCCAGATCAGCGACCAGCTGGTGCCGCCATTGTCCGTCCGATACAACCCGACGCGCGGCTGTGGATACCCCGTCACCTGGCTCTGCCCTCCTCGGACCGCCGTCATCCCCAGCATCGCGGTCGTCGTCGCCACATACATTGTCTGCGGCCGGCCTGGCGCGATGACCACTGTGCTGATGCCGCGCGTCATCGTGAAGTCGATCGCCGTTGGCGCCACCACGGGGTCGACGATCTCTGTTCTGACCCGCGTCCAGGTGTCGCCGCCGTCGATCGATTTGTAGAGTCCGGTGCCTGCATTGGAGTTCTGCGGCGAGTTGGGTTCACCGGTGCCGACATACACGGTGTTTGCGGACCTGTCGTTCGGATCGAGCGTGATGCTCCCGATGCTGTTGGTGCGCATCCCTCTGGAAATCCACTGCCACTTCGGATCTTCCGTGTTCATCGCATCGTCTGTGCGCCAGACGCCACCACCGGCGGTCGCGACCCACAAGCGGCATGCGCCGCGACGCGTGCAGTGTGGCGAGATGGCCAGTGCCGCGACGCGGCCGGACACGCTCTGCGCCGGCGACCCGGTGGCACTTTGCAGCGTGGTCTCAGGACCGAGGCTGGTCCACACGGCCCCAAGCGGATTCGGACCATTGCGATAGGCCATGCCCTGGAACGCCCAGAACCGTGCGGTCGACGCGCGACGCACCTCGATGCTGCCTGGCGTTCCGGGGAACGAGCGGATGTGATCCTCGAGCTCGTAGTACCCGAGAGGTGAGTAACGATCCGGCTTTGTCTGCTCCTGAATCGCAAATCCAACCACACCGGCCGAGACAACGAGGATGAGACTGGCAATGCCGCGCATGCGGACATTATGGATGGAAACTCTCCTGATTCCACAACGTCATATCAGCCCATGGGCGCGGCCGGCCTCGCGAAGGCCGTGCTTCTCGCGTGGACCACGCCATCAGGGTCCGCACGTTTTCGTTCGAGGACAGGACCAGCCGTCATGTGGGCCACGCTCTGGCAGGATATCCGTTACGGACTTCGCACACTTCGCCGGGCGCCTGGCTTCACCACCGTCGCAGTGCTGTCGTTCGCCGTGGGCATCGGGCTCAACAGCGCGATCTTCACCATTGCGGACAACCTGCGGTTCCTGCCTCTGCCCTGCGAACGGCCGGCCTCGGCGGACCTGCTGGTGGCGTTGCGGACGCTGTCGTTATCCGATACGCACAGCCATCATCGTGGCGTCGTCGCCGGGCTCGCGCGTGCCGCGGAAGGACGTGACGGCTTCTTCGACCTGGGTCAGCACACGGTCGGGCGTTGACGGACCGGAGGATCCGATCGAGACCAGCAACGCTTCGAGGCGATCGGTGCCGAACATCTCGTCGGCTTCGTTCTCCGACTCCACACAGCCGTCAGTGTAGAAGAACAGCAGGTCGCCACTCGACAGCGCCACCTCGCGATGGGAGTAGCCGCGACCGGCCAGCAGACCGATCGGAATGCCTGTCGCGTGCATCTTTTCGAGCGCCTGGCCGGGACGCAGCACAAACTGCGGGTTGTGCCCGGCATTGACGTACTGCAGCCGGCGTGTCGCCGGATCGAAGATCCCCAGGAACAACGTCACATACAGGCGTGACCCGGCGGTGGCCGCCATTTCGCGATCAAGGGCCTCGGCGATCGCCGAGAGGTTCTGTCCCATGGCGAGCCGTGTGCGCAGCGACGCCTGGATGTTCGCCATCAGCAGCGCGGCGCCGACGCCTTTGCCGGAGACATCGCCGACAAGCAATGCGACATGGCCGTTGTCCAGCGCGAAGTAGTTGAAAAAGTCGCCGCCGACCTCGCGTGCGGGAATCGACACGCCCTGCACTTCCGTGAGGCCGAAGGACATCGGCGCGCTGGGCAACATGTCGAACTGGATCTGGCGGCCGAGCTCCAGCTCGCGACGCAGCCGTTCCTGCTCGCCGACCGCATGCTGATGGCGCTCGACATCCTCGGCCATCTTGTTGAACGCGGCTGCCAATTCGCCAACCTCGTCGCGGCTGCGCACGGGCACCCGCGCGCGATAGTCGCCGTGCGCGATGCGATCAACGCCCTCGGTCAGGTCGGTCAAATCCTTGGTGAGTCTGCCTGACAACGGCACGACGCCGATGACGAGGATGCCAATCGCGAGCAGACCGAGTCCGGCATTCCGGCCGACAGTGCGGCGGAGGTTTCCCAGCGAATCAGCGACAGGACGCGCGATGCCAAACCGCAGTCCCGACCCTGACGGATCCGCCTTCACGAAGACCACCCAGTCCGACAACACCGTCTTGCCGAGCGGCCCATCGGGGCGGGCGATCGGTCCAAGATCTTCGACCGTCTTCCGGTCATCATCGTTGGCCGTGTACACCTTGCCGTCGGGCCCCACCGCAAACGGTACTTCGCCCTGTTCGCGGCGTGTTGGCGAGAACACCGTCGCCAGAACGTTTTCGAGATCGATCGTCGCATTCACTTCACCGACGACCTTGCCGTCCTGCATCAACTTCACGTCCAGCTTGTTGCCCACCAGCGTGGACGAACGTGTCAGCGGACGCGCGGGTGTCGTCGGCGGCGCCGGAGACGTCGTCGGTTGCGGCGCCTCAGCTGGCGCGACCGGTGGAGTGGCCACAGGCGGCGTCGGCGGTACCGCGGGGTCCACCGCAGGGCTCTGACGCACCGCTTCCGCCTTCTTCTGCAACTGCTCCGCGCCTATCCGGATGCCTTCGGCGATCCCCATCATCTTGAGGTTCACCTCGCGCGCCAACTGCGCGCGCTGTTCGGGCGTCATCTTTTCGTAGCCGCCCTCAGGCACGTACTTGCTGAACATCTCCCGGGCAATCGCGCCCATGTCGATCACGACACGATCTGCGGACGGAGTCGCCGGCGGTGGCACACCTTCCACGGGTTTCACACCCTCAACAGGCTTCACCGTATCAGCGGGAACACTTGCCGGAGCGTCCGGCGGCCGGGGCCCACGACCACGTCCAGGCCTCGGGTCACCCCCGCGCCCGCCATCACCACGCCCGCCATCGGCGCGCTGTTGATCCTGACGCGCCACCGGGGGACGCGGACCGCCACCGCGCATGCCCTGGAACTCGACCGTCTCCAGCAACATCGCCGCAGCGCCCAAAGCCTCAGCCACACGCGCCTGTTCCGACGACGTCGCGGGCTGTGACGCCGCCGACGCAACACCCGGTGTGATTGTCGGGGCAGCCGGAGTCGCGGGCTCGACGTCAACGTCGGCAGTCTGCGGCTCCGGCCGCTGCGCCACGCGAACGACCTCCGGCTCATTCATATCAGCCAGTTGTTCAACACGCGCACTCAGTTCGGACGTCACCAGCTGCATCCGCTGCGTCATGCCCAACGACAACTCGTCCGCTTCACGGGTGGCCAGATCCTGCAACGCCCGCACCTGACTGGTGTACGAGAAGTACGTCACGGCGGTCAGGGGCACGACCGACAGGACCAGGAAGGCGACGATGAGGCGGGTGCGGAGTTTCATGGAGTCTCGAATCAGGACGCGAACGTCGCCACAACGGGCGCGTGATCACTTGTGCCAAAGTCGCGCCTGGACACGCACGTGACGGCGGTCGCGCCCATCGCGGCCGTCGCCAGCACGTAGTCTATGCGCCAACCGATATTGCGCTGACGCAGACTGCGCCAGGGGGCCCACCACGTGAACAAGTCGTTGTTGTCGGGATCCAGCGCCCGGCCGACGTCGGTCATTCCAAGGCCCAGCACCCGGGCAAAGAGGTCACGCTCCTCCTGCCTGGTGCCGATCTGGTTGACCTTGCGTTCCTTCGGATGCACGTCCCGCTCCTCACGCGCCACGTTGATGTCCCCACACAGCACGAGCACCTGGCCCGCCTGAGTCGTTTCAGCCAGCCACCGGTGGAGGTCGCCGAAAAACCGCATCTTCGCGTCGTAGTCCTTGCCCCCGTTGGGCACGTAGACCGAGACGAAACGGACCGGGCTCCGGTTGACTCCGACAGGCCCTGGTACATCCGCCACGACGATGCGCTGTTCAAAGTCGAACTCGGGGTGCCAGAACCTGGGCGCCTCGGTGGCGAACGTCCGCCGGATCAACAGCGCCACGCCTGAGTAGCCCCCCGCTCCATGCCACGCCGACCAGTACTCCCCGGGATTCACCAGCAACTCCGGCACCTGCGCCGGAGTCGCCTTGATCTCCTGGAGGCACAACACGTCGGGTTGTTCCGACTCCAACAACTCCTGCACCTGGGCCTGCCGCGCCCGGATGCCGTTCACGTTCCACGTAATGACCTTCACGCCAATGCCTTTATTCCCGCCGCCAGGCGGCCAACCCCTTCAACCGCCGTGCTCTTTTCCAACGCGCCGTACGACACCCGGAGCGAACATCCGTCCGTGGCCCCGAACGCCGACCCTGGAATGACCGCCACACGATGGTCGCGAATCAGCCGTTCGGTCAGCGACATCGCGTCGCGCGTGGTGTGGACCTTGATGAAGTAATAAAACGCGCCGAGAGCCGCGGGCACGTCGCACGGCACGGACGGATCCCCCAACGCATCCGCCATCATGGTCCGCATCTCGTCGAGCCGCGCGAGGTGACCTTCGCAGTAGGCGCGCCCCACGCGCAATGCGGCGAGCGCCACACGTTGCGACACCACCGGCGGACACACAAGCAGCGTGTCCTGGATCTTGTTGACCGCCTCCCACAACGCCTCGGGAACCACCATGTACCCCATCCGCCAGCTGGCCAGTCCGTAGGCCTTCGACAGCGAATACATCGAAATGGTGTGTCCTGATGCGCCAGGAATGCTGCCGGGTGAGAAATGCGCCGCACCGGCGTACAGGAAGTACTCGTACACCTCATCGTGGATGTGGAAGATGCCGCGCTCCCGGCATAACTGATTGACCGCGCGCAGCGAGGCCTCCGGATACACGACACCGGTCGGGTTATTGGGGGAGACGGTGACGATCGCTCGAGTTCGGGAAGTGATCGCCGCCGCGATCCTCTCCAAATCCAGTTGGCGCTGTGCATCGGTCTGCACAGGCACCACGCGCGCCCCGGCCATCTCGATGGCCATCTCGTGGTTGAAGTAATACGGCACCGGCAGGATGACGTCATCGCCGGGGTCCGTCACCGCGAGGACCGCGTTCATGAACGCCAGATTCCCCCCGGCAGTGACCACTACCCGGCTGCCCTTCGTCACGTCGATGTGATTTTCCAGACGGAGCTTGTCCGCAATCGCCGACACCAGAGCGTCTTCGCCCTCGACCGCACCGTAGCGGTGATCGAGCGGCGACTCTGGGAATGACGCAAGTGCCGCGACGGCCTCCGGCGGCGGGCCGTAGGACACAACACCCTGACCCAATGACACCGTGCCCGGCGTCTCGGCAATCCAGCGGCTGACGATCGGAATGATGGGTGTCTGCACCGCCGCCAGGCGGCGTGACTGCGCGTGACCACTCATCGTGCGGCAGCCTGAGACACGATGGCGATCCATCGGCCATCCGGGCTCACGGTCAACCGCGTGATGTTTTCCACACCCTGCCTGGTGAGATCGGCGATTTCAGTCCAGGAGGAGGAAGGCCTCCAGAGGAACAACTTGCCCTTCTGGCCCATCACAATGGCGCCGTCGGGTGTCCAGGCGAGATCTTCGACACGCTCGAGCGTGGGCGTGAGGGTCGTGATCTGTTTCGTCTTCGGGTCCAGCTCGCGAATCACCCACGGCCCCTGGGCCGGCTTGTGCACAAAGCTCACGGTGCCGCGTCCTGGACGGATCAACAACGATCGGCCGATGCTCTTCTCGATTACCTCACTGCCGCCGGTACGGAGGTTGAGCAACTGCAGCGTGTTGGGATCACGCTGGGCGCCAAGGACAAACGTCGCCATCTCCGACTCGGAGATCCAGACGTGGTAGCCGATCAGGCCCATGTGGGTCCACGCCAGGCCCGCGTCCGTGCCGTCCATCCTGAACCGCCACAACTTCTGCTCGGCGCCACGAACGGTGGAAAACGTCTGCCCATCCGGCGTCAACGTCGGCGAATACTCGTTCTCCGCCGTGCGCGTGACCTGCACGAGCTGTTTCGTCGCGATGTCGTACCGGTAGATGTCGGTCTGCACACCATCGCGATTGGAGGAGAACAACACGCCGCTGGAATCCGCGAGGAACTGCGGCTGGTTGTCATACCCGGGGTTGTTCGTGATGTTGATCGGACGCCCGACGGTCACCTTTGTGCCCGCAATCTGCAGCGGCGCCAGAAAGATCTCGGTCGCCGGCGGCGCCTGCGCACCCAGCACCATGCACCCAGCACCCAGCACCGCACAGAGCCCCCAGCCCCCAGCACCCACCACTCTTCTCATTCCATCCTCCGCGACAGAGCATAAACCGCGATGGCCGTCGCCGCCGCGACATTGAGCGAGTCCACATCATTGGCCATCGGAATCCTGGCTTCGATATCTGCGGCCTGCCGCGCCTCCGCCGACAGACCTTCACCTTCCGAGCCGACAAGCAGGATCAGTCCGCGGTCCGCAGCTTGCCCGCCGTAGCCGTGGCGAAGGCAGGGCCGTAGTCCGCAGTCCTCAATATCCGGCGCCGACGGGTCCGGCGTCGTGGCGACAAGCGTCTGGCCTGCAGCCTTGAGCTGCTGCAACACATCAGGCCAGGGAGCGGCAGTGACGATGGTGGTGGCCAACACTGCGCCCATCGAGGTGCGGATGGCTTTTCGGTAGAACGGGTCGGCGCATTCGGGCCCCATCAGAAGCGTTCGCACTCCCATCGCGGAGGCGCTGCGGGCGATGGAGCCGACGTTGTCGGGATCGCGGACACGTTCGAGCAGCACCGACAGACCGCCAGCCGTGTGCATGGGTGTCCATGCGGACAAGGGCCGACGCTCGGCAAAGGCCACGCACCCCTGATGCAGCCGGAACGTCGTCAACGCGTCCAGGTCCGCCTGGGGCGTCACGACCACGCGCGGTCGACGGTCAGGGGGCAGCGACTCGATCACATCGGCGAGCGCAGCCTCGGCGGTTGGAGTGACCATCAACCCGAGCACGGTGAACTGTGGTGCGGCAAGAAGCCGCCGCGTGACGTGACGGCCCTCGGCGACAAACACGCCCCGCGCCAGCAGCCAGGCCGGGTCAGCCGTGTGTGTGGCAATCTCGGAGAGGTCGTCGGTCGTCACGCACGCGTCACCTGGCGGCGGCTGCGATGGGCGTCAAGCACGCTCAACCCGAGCGGTTTGCTGAGGTAGACCTTGGCGTCCATGACATCCGGCGATGCTTCGAGCTTGATCACGTTGAACTGCAGCGTGTCGAGCGCACCGCGCATGTCGTAGTACCGGTTCTTGGTTTTGACGACCATCTCGTCGAAGCCGCGGGACACCGCCCACACTTCCTGTTCCTCAGTGAGCGCCCGGAAGTGCCCCTGGCCGCGCCAGTCCCGGCGCGTCGCACCGAGCCAGTTGTAGAGGATGCGCCGTCCGCTGAACGCGACAGACCCCTGCAGTCGCTGCACCAGGTCGACCAGCGCCGGGTCGGTTTCGTCAGCCCTGAGTTCGTGCGACACCTTGTACGAGACGGGCACCACCGTACCGTCTTCGAGCGGGGCTTCCGCCATCAGGATCTGGAATTCGCGATCCTGGAGGCGGCTGATGATGTCGTTGGCCGTCTTCCGCTTCGGGAATTCGTTGAAGAACTCCTCGATGTACGCGATTTCAAGGGCGCCCTGCTGAAGGGGATACTCGCGAAGGTGATAGTGCGGCACAGCCCCGCAATTCTATCGCGGGTCACTCGCTCCGGAGTGACGCGAGCAACGGAAGCCGGCGAACCGCCCGGGTCGCGACCAGCGCGGCCACGACACCAGCCGCCGCCACAGCAAGCAGCCACACCATGGACAACGCCGGGGGACGGCCACCGCGGGCGATGAGCACCGGTGCAATCGACACGAGCGCCGCCACAACACCCACGCCCAGACCAATCGCGACCAGCCCGAGATTTTCGGCGACCACCATCACGGACAGGTCGCGCAACCGGTAACCTGCCGCCGACAACAACGCCAGCTCACGACGACGCTCGAGCACGTTGCGAGCAGTGACAGCGGCCAGCCCGATTGTGCCAAGCACAAGACCGAGACCGCCCAGCGTCTGGAACGTGGACAGGTACGTGTTCTCCACCCGGTGATAGGCCTCCAGTTTCGTCAGGGCCGACTGTGCGTCGGCGCCGTACGGTTCCAGCCGCTCCTCGATCGCCGTCGCCACCTCGTCCGCCCGCGCACCGGCCGCCACCTCAACCAGCATCACGCGATACCCGGCCGACTCCGGGAAGACCTGTGCAAACGCAGACTCGGCAATCATGATCTCGCCCTGGAGCACGCTGTCCGAGAGCGACCCCACAATCCGCAACCGGACGGGACGCGCCGTCTCGGCGTCAATCGTCACGATGTCGCCCACCGCCGCATGCAGCACGTACTGCAGCGACGTCGCATCCACGATCGCGGGTACCACGCCGTCAGCCAGTTCTCCGCGCAGCAGCCGCCACGGATTCTCGCGGTCAGCGTCGGTGTCGGCCACGGACTTCGCAAATGTGAATCGCCCGGCATCGATCAATGCGTCTGGCACTCCAAGCACACGCGGCTGTTTTGGCTGATACAAGTTCAGACAACTCGCATCGTCGCCCGGACGAAGGCGTGCGCCGAAGACGGAGACACCGGCGAACACCGGATCGTTGGACTGAAACTGCAAGCCGAGTTCTTCACGTCCGGAACTCGTCGACGGATCGTGCACAAACGGCAGCACGGACTCGGCAATGAGCGCGAAGCCGCCGGTGCCTCCGCGCGCGTCGCCGGCCGCATGTGTGTCCTTGCGGAAGGCATCCACGGAGACGAGGAGGAACGCCGCCACCGCGACCAGGCCTGCGGACGTCATGCTCCGCCCAGGACGCCACGACGCATTTCGCCAGCCAAAGCCCGCGAGTGCAGAGACTCCGGAGCCGCCGAGCACGCCGGCCCTCGGCTGTCGAAGGTGCGACCCCAGCGCCATCAAGCCGCCAATCAGGATGAGCGCCCCGGCACCGAAAAATCCAGCCGCTGCGGGCACGGCGCCCGTGGTGGTCACCGCGGCGAGGCCCACGGCTGTCACGAGAATCACCGTCGGCATCAGGCGCCGAATCGACCCGGGTGTGCGCGCGGCTGCGAAGGCGCCACTCGTGCTTCCGCTCAGCAATTCCCTCGGCGAGTACTTGCGGACGGCACGCACCGTGAGCCAGATACACACAAGGGCCGCGACCACACCACCGACGGCGCCGCCAACAAGGGTGACTGGATCGACATGCAGTGCAAGCGCCGTCGTCCCCACGGCGCCGACCCACCAGGTACGGAGGCCATACATCATGAGCGCCGCCCACCCGATCGCCAGCACCACACCCACCAGTGCGCCGGCAATGGCGACCACGACACCTTCGAGGAGAAAGAGTCGCTGAATCGCGGCGACACTGAAGCCGGCGGCCCGCAGCACTCCTATCTCCCGCAACCGCTGCTCAATACCGAGGCGGAAAAACAGTGCGGTCAGCAGGAGCGCGGAGACCACGAGGAAGAAGCTGAAGTACGAGAAGTAGGCGCCAAAATCAGTCGCGCCGACCGACGCGGACACGTTCTGCGCGCGGACGTCGACGACGGTGATGCCGGCGCGAACGGAGCCGAGGGCTCTTGGAACTGACGCTTCCAAGTCCGCAGTCTGCGGTCCGCAGTCCGCGGTCCCCAGCTTGCAGTCCGCGGTCCGGAGGCGCATCGAGGAAATTCCGCCGTATCGGGTGCGCCAGAGTTCCTGGGCGATCTCGAGGGGGACGAAGGCTTTCGCCGTGGTCCGGTACTTGTCCCAGTAGTCTTCATCGATCTGGCGGACGAGTTTGAGATCGATGGGAAACGGCGGGTCCCACTCCCCGACGCTTTCGGCGTCGGTGATGCCGGGATACGCGGGCGAGAGGCGGCGATCGGCGGCGAGGCCCTCGATGGGCACAACACCGGCGACCTGGAAGGTCGTCTGCTCGACGACCAATCGACCTTCGTCGGCCCACCGGTAGTACTCGAGTTGGAGGTCGCTGCCGACGTGCACGCCGAGGTCACGGGCCGCCCAATCGTTGAGCACGATCGGCGGAGCGCCAGTGCCGGTATCGCGCAGCAGCTCTGCGAGCCGGGCATCGCCGCCGGCCGCCGGACCGAGGCCGGCCACCAGCGAATACGGCACGGTCCGATCGCCGACAGTCAACTTGTTGGCGAGCCACGTCAACACTTCCGTGCGTTCGAGGCCCTGGCGTGTGGCAATGGCCGAGACCGTGGTCGCCAGCGAATCGCTGATGAGGCCGCTTGCCGTCTCCACGAGCAGCGAGCCGCCGACTGGCTCGGTCTTCAGACCAAGGTCGTCGGCACTGATCGACGCGTCCAGGGCGTTGACGACCGCGTCTGCGTCAAGCGGTTGCCCTCCCCGGCTCACCAGAAGCGCGTTCACACGACCGGCCTGACCCAAGTCGCGCTGAAGGCGCGGCAGCGCCATGAACAGAGCGCGAACAGGTCCCTGACTTGGCGACAGCGAGAACTCGCCAATCTGCGTTCGCGACAACGTTCCGCGCACGGTCAGCCGAATCGCGCGGCCGGTGTCGTCCTTGCGCCCGTGGAGCGAATCAAGGGGAATGTCGGTCGGACGTGCGACCCGAAGCACAACGGCATCCTGTTCGACAGCCCCCAACTCGGTCGCCAGATCGGGACTCAGCCAGATCCCACTGCCCGTCGGCGCCTCAGCCTCGACGCCGTGAAACACAAAGAAGCGTTCGTCCACGCCATACACGCTCACGTTGCCGGCGCGGCGGCCACTGGATTGATGCGTGGCAATCCCTTCGAGGGTGAACAGCGGTGCCACGGTGGCGCGGCCCTGTAGTTCCGGCTGTTCGGCCAGACGCTCCGCCAGGCTTTCCGTAAACGGATTCTCGGAGGCCACCACCAGATCCGCTTGACCGAGACGCGCGGTCACGAGGCCGGACAGGCTGGCGCGCACCGACGACCCGACCAGCAGCGAACCCGCGAGCACGGCGACCGCACTGGCCACACCCAGCACCACGGCAAGGTGCGTCCGGCGATAGTGGCTCAGGCCGGCCCAGGCAAGACGTCCGAAGGTCATGCGTCCACAAACCTGCGGTCGCTGAGTTCGTACCGGCGCGGGAAGCGCGCAGCGAGCGCTGCGCTGTGTGTCACAACAACAAGCATCATGTTGTGGGCCTTCTGCAAATCCGCGAGCAGGTCAGCCACCGCATCGGCCGACGCGCGGTCGAGATTGCCCGTGGGCTCATCACAGAGGAGCAACGCCGGCTGCCGAATCAGCGCCCGTGCAATCGCCACACGCTGCCGCTCACCACCGGACAGTTCGCCCGGTCTGTGTTCAAGCCGATCCGCCAGCCCGACCTGTGTCAGCAACGTGGTGGCCCGCTGCCGCACCGACGCGGCCGGTTCAGGCGTCGATGCGACCAGGGTCGGCGCGATCACGTTGTCGAGCGCGGAGAGCTGCGGCAGCAGAAGGTGATCCTGAAACACAAAGCCCACATGCGTATTTCTGAACGCAGCCTGCGCCGCATCGTCCAGCGAAAACGGATCCTTCCCGTCGAGGGTCACGGTGCCGGACGAAGGACGTTCGAGCGCGCCGAGGATGTAGAGCAAGGTGCTCTTGCCACACCCGGAGGGCCCCATGATGGCGACGGCGTCACCGCGCCCGACCTGCAGCGAAACATCGTCAAGCACGGGCACTCCGCCGCGAGCGGTGTCGTAACGCTTGGCGATGTGTGAGGCGATCAACATCAGCGAATCACTCCCTCGTAAATGTGTTCGGCTTTGGTGGCCGCTTGCGCAACCGTGTAGTGCTCGCGAACCCCTGCGGCCGCCGCGCGACCGAGCTGCGCTGCGCGGTCGCGGTCGGTGACCAGTGTGTGGAGCGCCTCCGCGAGGGCGGCAGGGTCGTCAGGTGTGACGAGCAGACCACCGCCGGTGCGGCTGATGATTTCCGGGAACGCACCGTGACGTGGTTCCACGACCGGCAGGCCGTTTGCCATGGCTTCGATGAGGAACAGCCCCTTGGGGTCGGCGTACGTGGTGGGCACCGAGAACACGTCGAACGACTGCAGGAGGGCGATCTTCCCGGCCCTGTCCGGTGCACCGGCGTACGTGAAGTGATCGGCGAGGCCCCAGTCCTTCATCCGGGCCTCACAGGACGCCAGGTACTCGCGATGTTCGTCGAGCAGGTAGCCGCCCGCCACAAGGCGTGTCGGCGGCACGTCACCGCGTTTTCGCAGCTGGTGATAGGCGTCGCACAACACGTGCAGTCCCTTCTCGGGTGCGATGCGCGCGAAGTACCCGATCGTGTACGGCGCTTCCCGGCGCACGGGCTTCGCGTCGTGACCGCGCACGTCGATCCCGAGTGGCACCACCGATATCTTTTCAGGAGGAATGCCGAAGTACCGGACCATGAACTGTGCGTAGTAGTCGCTGACCGCGACAAAGTGATCCACGTGCGGCACGGCCGCGCGAATCAGCGCCATCGACTCGGACTTCCACGGCTCGCGCAACTGGTCGAGGAACAGATCCTCGCCCTGCAGGGTGCACACCACCGGACATCCCAGCGCGTCCTTGATGGGTTTCGCGAGGCTGATCAGCAACGCAAACGGGAGACTCACCAGGTCGAAGCGGGATTCGTGCTTCAACCAGTCGACAAGTTTTCGGACTTCCTTTTTCTGAAACCCGTCAGTGCCTTTCAGCATGGACACCGTCATCGCACCGAGAAACGTTGGATCGACTTTGATCTGTTTCTTCGACGCCAGTTTCAGCACCCACTCGGAGTCCCACAACTTGTCCATGAACGCCGGAGTGTGCCTGAAGAGAGGCACATTCTGCTCGAGGTAGACGCTGATGCCGCCGAAGAAGACCTTGGTGCTGCTGACGTTCGTCTCATCGGTGGTCGTCGGCGTGTAGATCGGCATGAGCACGACGTCGTGCCCGCGCGCCTTGAGTGCCGTCGCCAGCGCGTTGTCTCGCAGACAACTGCCGCAGTACATCTCTGCAGCGCCGGCAGTCAGGTACAACAGCTTCATGTCCGGTCCTGGAGTTACCCCGCCCTCTGGAAGGCACGTCTGGCGTACAGGTGATCGAACAGGTTCCCCTCGTGCGGCTGATCCCAGGCGATGCGGTTGGTCTGGAGCGGGCCGAGGTTCAGGCGTCCGATCAAATCGGAGTCGATGAGCCGCTGCGTCAGTGCGGTGTCGTTGGTGAGCGCGGTCACGGCCAGCGTCGATCCCAGGCACTCGGGCATCGTCGCCATCTCGTCGGCCGTCACGTCCACGACCGAGACAAACGGGAACAGGAACTCGCGGTTGGCGAGCGGGTGCTGTGAAGACGTGCAGTGAATCACCGTGGGCAGCAGGAACGTGCCGCCATGGGCCCTGACCAGTCGCGGTCCCTTCCGGATTCGCATTGTCACGTCTTCGGCGCCGGCTTCGAGCAGGGCGTTGTCGATCTGCTGCGAGATGTGTTCGGCGACGCGAGGATCCACAAAGGGCGAGATCTCCGCGTCGGGATCGTCCTCTGCGCGCGGCTGGATCTTCACCAGGCGCTCGGCCAGTGCTTCCGCCAGGTCGCGGCCGTGGGAGGGCGTCCACACGCCCGAGGCGTTGACGCATGACCGGCCGCCGTTTTCGGCGACCGACAGCGCAATCACATCCAGGTACGCACGCCAGTTCGGCGCGAGGTCCTCGCCAAACACGAGCTTGCTGTACCCGGGACCGTGCAGTTCCACGCGCGGATCACCAGCGACCGAGCCAACCGCACTCACGTCGCCAAAAAACATGCTCCGTCCGGTGCGGCGCACGATTTCGCCGGCACCGGCGTGGTCACTCGGGAAGAAGTTGAACGCGTCACCGGGAATGCCGGCTCTGATGAGGGCCTGGATGATGCGATACGGCGACCACGGCTCGGTGCCGCCCGGGCGAAGCACCAGCGGCATCTTCATCGAGATCGCAGGAATCCAGAGGCCGTGTACACCCGGCGAGTTGCTCGGCAGCACGACCCCCAGCGCCTTTGATTTCGGGAAGAAGCTCAGAGCCTGCCCATTCACTTCGCCAAAACCCTTGTCCAGAATGTCCAGGTCCAGACCACGCGTGAGGCCACGCAGAATCTCGGGCACGTTTTCCATGACCGACACGATGCGCTGCATGTTGCGACGCACCATCACATGCGGCATGCCCGTGGTGGACGAGAGCTGCCGCACATAGTCGTCCGGCGTCTGTTGTGTGTCTCCCAGCGGCAATGTGTCATGGACGAACATGTGCGCGGCCGCTTTTGTCATCTCCATCAAACGCGCGACGGGGATCGACAGCAGTGACGCGCGCATGGCGTCCTGCGCCAACAGATCGCGCCGAATCAGCCCGGCGTTCGCCTGGCTGATTTCAGCAAACGGCTCACGGGTCGCATGATGCGCGATCGTCACAACGTCGACGCTGCGGTAGCTGACTCCGCGGCGGATCAGGGGGATATGGAGCATACCGACATTCTACTGGGCTGCTGGGTGGATGGGCGACTGGGTGGATGGCCGCTCAACCGCCCACCTGCCCACCTGCCCAGTTTGATAGTCTTCTGTCCTGATGCAACCCCAGACCAAAGACGCCCTCGACGCGCATGTGCGGGAGATTGTGCAGTGGCACTTCACCCCCGAGACCGGCACCCCGTTCTGGCTGGATTTCGCCAGCAAACTCGACTGGGATCCCCGGAAGGAGATTCGAACCTACGAGGACCTCGACCGCTTCGGATTCTTCGAGGACGAGTGGCTTCGCGGCGGACCGGTGCGTCGCTGGGTGCCCAAGGGGTACGCGAACAGGCCCATCTATACGTTCGAAACGGGCGGCTCGACCGGCGTCCCGAAATCGCGCATCAACATCGATGACTTCCGCATTGACTACGAGATGTTCAGCGACACGTTGCCGGACGAACATTTTCCGAAGGGGTCAGACTGGCTGATGGTCGGTCCGTCGGGTCCGAGACGTCTCCGACTGGCGGTAGAACATCTGGCGCAACATCGCGGCGGCATCAGCTTCTGCGTCGACCTCGACCCCCGCTGGGTCATCAAACTCGTCAAGAGCCGGCAGATGGAACAGGTCGAAGCCTACAAACGACACGTCATCGACCAGGCCCTGACGTTGCTCAAGGCGCACGACAACATCAAGTGCATGTTCATCACGCCGAAGCTACTGGAAGCGCTGGCGGAGAAGATCTCGATCAAGAAGGCCGGCATCACCGGCATCTTCTGTGGCGGCACTGAAATGACGCCGCAGTTCCACCGCTGGGTGCGCGAGGAGGTGCTCGACGGCGTCTTCTTCGCGCCGACCTATGGCAACACGTTGATGGGCCTCGCCGTGGGCAAACCCTTCGACCCAGTCGACAACCACGCGATCATCTACTACCCGCCGATACCGCGCGCCGTGCTCGAGGTCGTCGACCCCGAACACCCGACTAAACTCGTGCCGTACGGCAAAACCGGCCGTGTGCGCCTCACCACGCTCACCAAGGAGTTCTTCATCCCGCGCTTCCTCGAACGCGACGAAGCCGAGCGTGAGCCCCCCTGCGACACCTATCCCTGGGATGGTGTTCGGAATGTGAGGCCGTTCAAAAAACTCGGCACGTCGGTGACCGAAGGCGTCTACTGATTTTCACAACGAGGCATGGAGGGCTGGGAGAGTGTTTGTGAAAATCATTTCCTCCGTGCCTCAGCGCCTCCCTGTTAGAAGCTCTTAGACAGCCGCCGCGAGGCGCTCAATGTCTCCGTCCTCGTTGTACGCCTGGGCGCAGAGCCTTACCCAGACCCGGCCAGCGCGGGCATGGACCTGCACTTCGATGTTGTGCTCGAACAACAAACGGTCACGCAGGACCTGCGCCTCCGGCTTGGTGGTACCACACCGCAGAGGCGTCATCACACTCACCATCGATCCCACGTGGGATTCGCTGATCTCGAGCGGGGTGCCCCACGCGTCAGTCAGGCGCTGTGCTGATCGCCACGCGAGTGCGTGACAGTACTGCCGCAGGTCCGCAAAACCCAGACCGAGCAGAAACGTGACACCCGTGGGAGCTGCGAGCCACGGCGAGGGGTCGCGCGTGCCCACCCAGTCAAACTCCTGCGTGAACCCGGCGCCGTAGCCCCAGGAAACAACCGACGGATGCAACCACGCCTGACACTCAGGCGTCGCCACCATAAACGCGCTCGACCGCGGGGCCATCGCCCACTTGTGCAGATTGGCAATGTAGATGTCGGCACCGAGACTCGCGACATCAAGCCCTATCTGACCGGGCACGTGCGCACCATCCACCATCACCATGACGCCCTTCTCGTGGCACAGCCGCACAATGTCGGCGACAGGAAACACCAGCGCACTCTCCGCGGCGATGTGGTCCACGATCACCAACCGTGTGCGGGGCATGATCGCGTCAGAAATCCTGGTCAGGCATTCCGCATCCGTAAACGCCGGATACGGCATCGTCACCGTCGTCACACTGGCGCCGGCCCGCTGCGCGGCGTATTGAATCGCCGTCACGATTCCGCCGTAGGCGTGGTCCGTGATGACGATCTCATCACCCGCCGCCAGCGGCATGGAGCGGACGACGGCGTTGACGCCGGCACTGGTGTTGTCGACAAAGACAAGATTGGCCGGGTCGGCTCCGACAAACGAGGCGATGTCGCCCGCCGCTTGTCGCATCAGCGTCTGAGTGGTGGATGCGCCGGTGAACGTCCACAGGTCGCGAAGCATGAACCGCGCTGGGTGCCGTTCGATGTGATCGCGCCAGCGTTGTTGCGCTTCCAACACTTTGATGGGCGTCACACCGACGGTGCCATGGTTCAGATAGGTAGCTGCGGGATCAAGCGGCCACAAAGGGAGAATGGAGCGACCGAAGGGCATACGACAGTGTAGACGGGGAGATGGGCAGATGGGCAGATGGGCAGATGGGGAGATGCTCAGATGGTAGATGGTAGATGGTAGATGTCAGATGACACGCCCTTTCCAGCAGGTGAACATGCCCGTGTCGAGCTGCCAGGAGACTTCGCAGTAGGTCGGAATCCTGGTGCCGTTGCGCAGCGCCCATTCGCGGCAGGAGACCTCCCACGGTGTCGGCACGTAGGTGCCGTTGACCTCGCGCTCGCGGGCGGGTGTCCAGACGCGGGCAATCGTGTGGTCTGCCGCAAAGTCGAATACCAGCGACACTGTTGTGCCACGGTCGGTCAACGTCGCTCGTGCCGAATGGTCGTTGATCGGCTCCCAGGTGACCTCGTCTCGCAGGAGCGCGTGCGGGAACCACGGGCATGAACGGTGCTGCGGCGATCCTGGCGTCCCAGACGAAACCCGGTGTGTTGACCGTGAACACCTGCGTCGCCGTAAACGGCCGCCAACTGTCCTCAGCCTCCCCCATCCGAAACTCACCGTGTTGTTTGATTGTGACCGTCTCGGCAGGCGTCGCTGAAGGTGTGAGAACGTACTCGAAGTACCGAGTGACTGGAAGAGGCAGAACGTCACTGACGAAGGTGGACGTGCCCACCGGTGTATGCGCCAAGGCCACTAGCCGCCCGCTCGCGGCCTCGGTCGCGTGGCGCCAGCGCAGTGCGCCGGCACCTATCGTCGGATGCAGTCCCAGGACGAGACACATCACGACGTTCAGGGCGAGACCGATGCGTGCGTGTGGCAGTTCGATGAAGCAGAGCAACCCGGATATCAGGACTACCGGAAGTGCGGCCGTTGCCGCCCACGGTGCCTGTCTCGCCAGCCCGACCGCGGTCGCCGTCACGGCGAACCCCGTCAGCAGACACCCGATTCCGATCGCTCGGATCCCCGCCTCACCCACTTCCACCCAGCCCCACAGCAGCGTCGTTTTGAACGGCAATTCGGGCGAGGGGAGTAATCGCCAAGGCACCAGGAATCCGGGCAGGTGCGCTATGCCGTGCGCCGCCAGCAGGGCCGGGATCGCATACCGCACGTCCCAACCTCCGTCAGTGACGTCATGGACTGCATATTCAGTGCCGCACGGAACCCTCGGATTCCAGCAGGGTCTCGCAGTGCCTCTGAGGGGTGATCTGTGAATTTTCACAATCAGTGGGTTTTTTCCGGCGGAGCCAGGCCAGAGGCTGTAGGCATATGATGACGTGATATGATGCCGTCATCATGAGAACGATTATTGAGCTTCCCCAGGATCAACTGACCGACCTGGATGGCTGGTGCCGCCGTGAGGGGATCTCACGGGCGGAGGCCATCCGTCGGGCTGTCGCGGCGATGTTGGCTGAGCGGGCGAAAGGCGACGCTGGCCGGGCCTTCGGACTGTGGAGAGGCCGGGCCACGGAGGCGCTGGCCGAGCAGGAACGGATCCGGAACGAGTGGCGATAAACCATGGCTCGCCCATCTGCCGACGCTGTTTTTGATACCAACATCCTCATCGACTATCTGATCGGCCGCGACGAGGCGCAGCAGGAATTCGATCGATATCCCCGTCGGGCAATCAGCCTCATCACGTGGATGGAACTGCAGGTCGGATCGCAGCACCCTGGTGAGGCCGCCGTGGTCGAACTGTTCCTTCGTGAGTTTCGCGTGATTGACATTACACGCCAGGTGGCACGCCGGGCCATCGAGATCAGGAGGCACACGCGAGTGCGCCTGCCCGATGCCATCATCTGGGCCACCGCTCAGCTCGAATCAGCAGTCGTGGTGACGCGCAACACGCGAGACTTCCCTGCCGACGATCCGGGCGTCAGGATTCCGTACTGACAGTCAACCGCGGCGCACGGACGCGAGGAACGCGGCCCGCTCTTGTGTGGCCACCATCGACGGCCACTGGTCAATCGGCCAGGGCAGTCGCCAGGTCCAGTTGTGATCGCCGACGGTCGCCGGCGTGTTGATGCGATCGGGCCAGCCGAACACGTCCTGTATCGGCAGGAACACCTGATCCGACGCGGCCATCATCACGGTGCGCAGCAACGCGTCACGCAGCGCATCCGACCAGGGACCCGCCGGGTCCCAATGGCCCTGTCCTGTTCGCGCCAACAGACCCACCACGGCCACGCGCTCTTCGATATCGGCCTGCTCCCACCAGAGGCTGATGGGCTCGGTGTCGTGAGTGCCCGTCGTGGCAACCGACCGGCGCGGGTAGTGCGAGGGCAACACAAACGGCCGGCCCGGCTCGTGCCAGATGCGCTCCCAGCGCATGACCTTGTAGCCGCCCACACCCAACCGCGCGATTGAGGCGCGCACAAAGTCAGGCACGGTGCCAAGGTCTTCGGCGACCACGGCCGCGCCCGCACCGAGAAACGCCCGCATGACCTGCTCCCCCTGCCACAACTGCGTGTTTTCGTTGTCAGGGAGGAAGACACGTTCACCGTTCGGAGCCCGGCCGTACGTGCGATAGAACCCAACGAGGTGGTCCACGCGGAAACCGTCGTACAGCGATGCCATGCGGCGCGCGCGCTGATGAATCCACGTGAAGCCCGAAGCGGCAATCACGTCCCAGCGATACATCGGCAGGCCCCAGTCCTGCCCGCTGTCACTGAACGCGTCCGGCGGCACCCCCACCGACACGTCCGTCAGAAACTCGCCCTGCCGCGCCCACACATCAGCGCTGTGTGTATCGACGACAAAGGGCAAGTCGCCATACAACGCGATACCGCGAGCCTGCAGCGCACGTCGTGCGGACCGCCACTGTTGGTCAGCGATCCACTGCACGTACTGCGTGTATCGAATCTCGCGGCTCAACTGGCGCCGGAGTTCCCCGAGCGTGCGCTCGTCCCGGTGTGCGACCGCCTCCGGCCACTCGCGCCACGATTTGCCTGGCCACAACGTCTCATACGACCGGAACAGCGCATAGTCGTCGAGCCACCACTTCTCGCGCGACGTAAATCCGGCAAACGCCGCCGCACGCACGGTGCGATCGGCCCAGTCTTCGCGGAGAAACCGCTCAAACGCCAACCCGATGGCGGCTTCCTTCACCCTCCGCACATCGGCAAATCTGACACGCGGACTTTCGCGAATCTCCGAAATCAGACGACGGTTGTCTTCACCAAGCCCTGCGACGCCACCGTTCTGGCGGAAGTCCTCAATCGCATCCACCGACACGTAGATCGGATCAATCGCCATTGCCGAACAGGCCGAGTACGGCGACGTCTGCCCCGTCGGCATCGTGCCGATCGGCAGCAACATCAGCCCATCACACCCCGCAAGACCGAGCCAGTCTGCCAATCGTTCGAGATCCCCGATTTCACCGATTCCCCACGACGCCGATGAGGGCATCGCCGACAGGGGCACGCTGATTCCAAGGTGACGCGTCACGCCGATACCTCCATCACGCGCGCAATCGAGGTCTCAAACACACGCGGGTCCGGCAGCAGGGAGACGATGAGGTGGGAACCGTGGGACATGTCAAAGAAATATCCCGGATGCACGATGATGTGCGCGTCCTGCAACAACTGCAACACCAATGCATCCTCGCCAATCGTCGCCGGCACCTGAAGTACCGCAGACCATCCCCCCTCAGGCGCCGGCACCCGAATCGCCGGATGCCGCTCTGCCGCAGCCAGCAATGCGCGGTAGTTCTCCATCAACCGCGCCCGAATGGCCGCACGAATCAACGCGCCGGCCTCAATCAGTGCAGGCCCCGCCACCTGCACGGGTGTCGACACCGAGAGATACATGTCACACATCACCTCAAGCCGCTGCAATGCGGCCGCGACCTGATCGGACGGCCCCGACACCACGATCCATCCCAGCTTGACCTGCGGCAGCCCGGCCGACTTCGACAGCCCGCCCAGCGTGAACGTCAGCACCCGCTCCTCACCGAGCAGCGACGACGCGTCGGGGCGTGGGGCAATCGGGTACTCAACGAACACTTCATCCGAAATCAGCGCCAGTTGGTGCTCCGACGCAAACGACACGAGCCACTCGCGATCGTCGGCGCGCAGCATGGACCCCGTGGGATTGTTCGGCGAGACCACGAGCAGGGCCCGTGTGTGCACCGTGCAGGCGCGACGCACGCTGTCCCGATCGATCGACCACACACCGTGATGCTCCAAGCGGTACGGCGTCGCGTCAACAGCATCCAGGCGCGTGAGCAACTCACACAACGGGTACGAGGGTTCCGGCGTCAACACGGCATCGCCGGGATCACACAACAACTTGAACAACAGCGAATACGCCTCACTGGTGCTTGCCGTGAGGACGACCTGGTCGGGATTCCGCCAGATGATCTCACGCGCGGCTCGACGGCCGAACGGCGTCGGCTCATACGTCAGGCCCGCGGGGTTGGCGAGCTGGCGCAGGAGGTCCCGTGGATACAACAACCCCACCGTCGTCGGATTGGTCACGGTGAGGTCAGCCAGTGGCACACCGCGCCGGCGCAGGTCGGCGATCGCCGCACTGAACGCGTTCGCCGCGAGTTGCTGGGGAAGGCGCGAGGAAAACACCGTGACCGTCAGGCCTTGCGCGCAGGCGCGGGGGCCGTCGCAAACCACGCAATCGCCAGCGCGACCAGCACGGGCACCACGCGTTCAAGCGTGCCCTTCCAGGCGTGCGCCGGCAGGTAGTAGGCTGCGATGCTGAGACCAAATCCCAACGACATCGCCGCGATCGTGGCACCCGCGCCAACGGGTCCCCGCCAGACCGTCACAAGAATCAGCGGACCAAACGCCGCACCCATCGCGGCGAACGCAAACAATACTCGCGAAAAGATTTCCTGACTGCCGTACAGGGCTCCCGCGACCGCGCCCGCGCCCAGCAGCACGACAACCACGCGCGATCGGGCCAGCAGGCCCCATGCGCTCTTCCCGCCAATCCCGAGATCATGTGTCAACGTTGACGAGGCCACCAGCAACTGGCTGTCAGCGGTGGACATGATCGCCGACAACACCGCGGCTATGACGATGCCGGCGGCCACCGGTGAGAGCAGATTGTTGGCCGCCGTAATCATGACGACCTCGGGATCGGTCAGAGTGGGAAACAGTACGCGACCCGACAGTCCCAGCAGGATCATGCCGGAGTAGACAATCACCGCCCAGCCGATCCCGACAAGTCTGGCGCGCTGCATCGTGGCATCGCCAAGCTTGAGCGCCATGAACCGGTTCACCACGTGCGGCTGCCCGGGATACCCGAGGCCGATGCCGAACAAGCCGAGGATGAATCCGATGCCGACCGTCCATGGCCACCCACGCGTCAGACTCATGTAACCCTCGACCGGCACCTGCTGCAGTCCCGCGACGAGCCCCGACGGACCACCGACCTCAATCAACGCGGCGACAGGGATGAGAATCGCCGCGAGCGCCATGAGTCCACCCTGCAGCGTATCGGTCACACTCACGGCCCAGAATCCACCGAGCATGGTGTAGAGCATCACCACGCCCGCACCCAACACGATCGCCATTGTCATCGACAACCCGAACGTTTCCTGGAAGGCCTTGCCCGCACCTTGAAACTGTGAGGCGACATAGGCGCCGAGCGAAAGGAGGATGATGACCGACGCCAACACGACGATCGTCTGTCGACCTGCGCGGCCGACTGGGCCGGCCAGGAGTTCGGTCACGGTCACCGCGCCTGTCTGGTGGCTCAAACGCCGCAAGCCCGGCGCGACCAGATACCAGTTGATGATGAATCCGCCCACGCACGACGGGAACAGCCAGAGGGCGCCGAGCCCCCACGAGTAGGCGGCACCGCTGACGCCGAGCAGCGTCCAGGCGGACGAAGAACTGGCCGCAGCCGACAGGGCCGCGACCGTCGGGCCCAATTGTCGGCCACCGAGGAAGAAGTCGAGACCGTCGTGAGTACGACCCTTCGTGGCCACGCCGATCCAAATCAGCGCGAGCTTGTAGGAGACCAGGGTCAGCAGAACGATCTGCTCGTGAGTCATGGAGACAACGATACCCGAGCTCAGTCCGATCGCAGCGCCTCCGTCAGGACGCCCGGAGTGGTCGCGTCGGGCAGGATGCCAGCGGGCACCTGCGTCAATGCCCAGCCTTCGGCCACGCCGGTCCAGGCACCAGTCGTGGCGATGGCCGCGCCCTGTCGCAGTACGCCGACCAGCAAGCGCCTCGGCTCCGATCCGATCGCCAGAAGATCGCGGCATTCGCCCCGATCCCGAGGGCAAGTGTCACCATGAGGTTATTCCCGTAAACTGAAGCACATGACGAAGTCACGGATTCTGGCAGGCTTCAGCCTCGCGATGGCGCTGTTTTTTGCCCTGAGCCCGGTCGCGGCTCAACAGCAGGCGCCACAAATCTCAGCCCCCTACGAGATGTTCACGCTGCCCAACGGCCTCACGGTGATCGTCCATGAAGATCACACGGTGCCCATGGTGTCAGTGAATGTCTGGTACCACGTCGGATCCGCGCGCGAGAAGTTCGGGCGGACCGGCTTTGCCCACCTCTTCGAACACATCCTGTTTGAAGGATCCAAAAACGTGAAGGAGGGCGACTTCGACAACCTTCTGGAGGCCGCCGGCGGGTTCAACAACGGTTCGACGACGACGGATAGGACGAATTACTACGAGTCCCTGCCGGCCAATGCGCTGGACCTGGCGTTGTTCCTCGAATCGGATCGCATGGGCTTCCTTCTGGATGTCGTGACGCCGCAATTGGTCGACGGTCAGCGCGACGTCGTCAAGAACGAACGACGGCAGAGCTACGAGAATGCGCCGTACGGCGCGGCCAACGTGCGCATCACCGAGTTGATGTATCCGAAGGAACATCCCTACCACTGGCCGGTCATCGGCTACATGGAGGACCTCTCGGCGGCCACGCAGGATGACGTGAAGGAGTTTTTCACCAAGTACTACGCTCCGGGAAACGCGAGCGTGGTGATCGCCGGAGCGGTCAACGCCGCTGAAGCACGCAAGAAGGTCGCACACTGGTTCTCGGACGTGAAGGTCGGCCCGCGCCCGGCGCCGGTGGCGGCTCCGCCTGTCGAGCTGACCTCGGTGGTCACCGAAACGCTGACGGACAACGTGCAGCTGCCGCGTCTGTACCTCGCGTGGCACACGCCGGGTCAGTTCCAGCCTGGTGATGCCGAGATGGATGTGCTCGCCGGCCTGCTGACCAGCGGCAAGAACTCACGGCTCTACAAGCGCCTCGTCTACGACCTGCAGCTGGTGCAGGGCATCAGCGCTTTTCAAGGCAGCGCGGCGCTCGGGTCACGCTTCCAGATTGTGGCCACCGCTCGGCCGTCGACCGACGCTCCGGAGGTGGTGCTGGCAAAGATCAAAGCCATCATCGACGAGGAAATCGAAAAGCTGAAGCAGTCTCCGCCTGACGCACGCGAGCTGCAGCGCGTCCTGAACGGCGTGGAGTCGAGTTTCCTGAATTCAATGCAACAGAGTCTTTCGAAGGCGGACCAGATGAACGCGTATTACTTCGCGACCGGCAATCCCGACTACTTCCAGGAAGACCTCGGCCGCTATATGGCGCTGCAGCCGAACGACATTCAGGCGGCGGCGCGCAGGTGGCTGCCCACTGACCGGCGACTCGAGCTGTCGGTGCACCCGAAGGGGGGCAAATGATGATGGGCGGATGGGTGGCTGGGCGGATGGGCAAGCTGCGAATGGGCGGATGGGTTGCTGGGTGGATGGGCGGCTCGTTGGTGGCTGCGCTGCTGGTGCTTCCGTTGGCGGCGCAGCAGGCGCCTGATCGGTCGAAGGCACCGGCGCCAGGACCAGCGGCGGCGTTGAACCTGCCGCCGATTCAGAAGCGCACGCTGGCGAACGGACTGCCGGTCTGGATTGTCCAGATGTCGAAGGTGCCGGTCGTGCAGGTGAATCTGATCGTCCGTGCAGGAGCATCAGCGGACCCGGCGGGCAAGTACGGCCTGGCGAGCTTCACGTCAGCGATGCTCGACGAAGGCGCGGGCACACGTGATGCCCTCGCGCTCGCTGACGCCATCGAATACCTCGGCATCAGCGTGTCGACCGGCAGCTCGTGGGATTCGTCGACGGTCGGCCTCTTCACGCCGGTGTCGAAGCTCGACGAGGCGCTGCCGCTGATGGCGGACGTGGCGCTGCGCCCGACGTTTTCCGAGGCTGAAGTCGAGCGGCTGCGTCAGGAACGCCTCACCACCCTGCTGCAGCAGCGGGACAACGCTTCGCAACTGGCGACCCAGGGGTTTGCGCGATTGGTCTACGGTCCGCGCCATCGCTTCGGCACCGGTGCCATGGGCAACACGGTCTCCAACGGCGAAATGACTGCGTCGGAGATCCGGTCCTTCCACGCGCAGTATTACCAGCCCCAGCACGCGCACCTGCTGGTGGTCGGAGACGTGACGGCCGACGCCATCCTGCCGAAGCTCGAGAAGACATTTGGCGGCTGGAAGAATGCCGGAGCCGCAGCCGCGAAGCCGGCGCTCGGCACCGCGACCCAGCACGGCGCGAAGCAGATCTATCTGATCGATCGCCCAGGCGCACCGCAGTCGCAGATTCGCATCGGCTGGATCGGCGTGCCGCGCAACACACCGGACTACTACGTGCTCGAGGTGATGAACACGGTGCTGGGTGGCTCCTTCACCTCGCGCCTCAACCAGAACCTCCGCGAGCGCAACGGCTACTCCTACGGCGCCAGCTCATCGTTTGATATGCGCATGACGGCCGGGCCGTTCTTCGCGTCCTCAGGTGTCCAGACGGACAAGACAGCGGAGGCCCTGCGCGAGTTTTTCAATGAGTTCGAGGCCATCCGGCGTCCCGTGTCGGCGGCCGAACTCGATCGCGCGAAGAACTATCTGGCGCTTGGCTTCCCGGCGGGCTTTGAGACGACGGGGTCGATGGCGTCGCAGATTGGTGAACTCATCGTGCATGGGTTGCCGGAATCCACGTTCAAGGAATACGTCGGCAAGGTGCTGGCTGTCACTGCGGCCGACGTCGAACGCGCGGCGAATCAGTATGTGCAACCGGACAAGTTCGCCGTGATCGTGGTCGGCGACCTCGCCACGATCGAGCAGCCGATTCGCGCGGCGAACCTCGGCCCGGTGCGCGTGATGACTGTGGACGAGATCCTCAAGTAAGTGGTCGTCGTCATTGGCGCCGGCGCCGCAGGGCTGGTCGCGGCGACCTTTGCGCGGTCGACGGGACAACCCGTGCGGTTGCTGGAACGCACGAGTGACGGCGGACGCAAGATTCTGATCAGCGGGGGCGGCAGGTGCAACATCCTGCCGTCCTCGTTGCAGCCGGAGCGGTTCATCACCGACTCCCCCGCGCACCTGATGCGCGGACTGCTCCGGTCCTGGCCGTTGACCGAGCAACGGACTTTCTTCGAAAACGAAGTCGGCATTCCCCTCGCGCTCGAATCAGACACCGGCAAACTGTTTCCCAAATCAAACCGGGCCCGCGACGTTCGCGACGGGCTCGTTGACCTCGCCACACGACGTGGCGTCGAAATTCAGTACGACACCACGGTGAACGGCCTTCGCCGGAGTCCGGGTGAGGGATGGCAGATCGAGACGTCGCGTGGCCCACTGACAGCCACTGCGGTGATTCTGGCGACCGGCGGGCTCTCCGTGCCGCAGACCGGCAGTGACGGCACGGGGTTGCGGATCGCGCAGGACCTCGGCCATGGGATGCACCCCTTCTACCCGGCGTTGACGCCGCTGACGGGCGGAATGCCCGGAGGAGCGGATCTCGCGGGCATCTCGCTGCCGGTGCGCATCCGAGCAAAGGGGGACGGCAGGACGCGCGAAACGGCGGGAGGCTTCCTCTTCACACACCGCGGCTACAGTGGGCCATCCGTGCTCGATATTTCGGATATGGTCACAAAAACGACCTCAGAGGTCTTTTTGAGAGTGTCGTGGACCGACCGTACTGAATCCCAGTGGCGCGACGAGATCGCGGCCACGACAGGCCGCGTGGCGAGCGTGGTCGCGCGTCACCTGCCCGAGCGGCTGGCTGAAGCGCTGTGTGCGGATGCGGGGCTCCCGCCCGATCGTCGCGGACCAGAGCTGCGCCGCGAAGAACGACTCGCGCTCATCGAACGCCTCACCGCGTACGCGCTGCCGTTGACAGGCAATGAGGGCTACAAGAGGGCTGAAGTTACCGGAGGCGGCGTGGCACTGACTGATATCCACTCCCGTACACTCGAGAGTGTCCGTCACCCCGGTCTCTTCATGTGCGGAGAAATGCTCGACGCCTTCGGCCCGATCGGCGGCTACAACTTCGCCTGGGCGTGGGCGACAGGCCGCCTCGCGGGATTGGCGGCTGGGCGGATGGGCTAGCCGCCGCAGGTTCGCGCCGGCGGCGTTGCGGGCGCTGGTTGCACCGACAGGTGCTGCACCCTCGGCGGCATCGTGGGTGCGAGTGTGATGGCGACACGCAGCGAACCGCGCTCACACGCGAGCGTCCACTGACCCCGCAAGGCGTTCTCCACCTCAAACGGCGCATCCACCTTGCAGACGCCAACCTGTTCGCGCAGACGTGTGATCTGCGCGCGGCGCCGGTCCTTCGATTCGTCAAGGAACAGATTCATCGCCGCCACGCGATCAGCGAGGGCATCGTCCCACGTGTTGATCAACCTGGTGACGTCTGCCCTGGCGGCGAGCAGCGCCGCGCCGGGTTCGGGCTGGCGACGCGTCAGCGCACCGGTTGCGGCGAGCGCGGCTGTGGCCTGGTCAAAGACGGCGTCCCACCCCGTGTACGTCAGGTTTCCCATCGCAATAAACGCCACGCCCTCCTCGGGCAGCCAGCGCATCTGAGAACCGAAGCCGGGAAGTCCCCCGCTGTGGGAGACGATGTGTCGATAGTCGCAGGTCTGACGAATCCTGAGCCCGTACCCGTAGCCCTGCGCGTTCAGCTGCACTCCTCCTTGACCCGATGAAGCGGTGGCGGGTCGAGTCCGCGAGATCTGCTGCATCTCCCGAAGCGACGCGCGAGAGACGGGCCCCGGATCGGCGCCATCGCGTGCGGGCCAGGCGCGCATCTGGAACCCGACGTACTTCGCGAGGTCCTCGATTGACGTCAACATACCGCCCATCGCTCCGAACGCACCATCCGGGAGCTGCGGCTCTTCCTTCCACGTGTTGTCCTCCCACCGATACCCCAGCGCCAGTCGATCACGCGGCACCGCGCCTGGCTCAAGCGTGGACGCCGACATTCCCAGCGGCTGCAGGATGGTGGTGCGCACGTACTCGGCGTACGGCACGCCGGACACGCGGGAGACGATGCGACCGAGGATGGCGAAACCGTAGTTTGAATATTCGTAGGCCACACCGGGCGCATTTGAGAACGGGATTCCACTCTTCAGCAGCGCGGTGAACTCGTCCTCGGTCACGGCCAGTTGTTGATCGCCCCATGGGTTGTCTTCAGGGAATCCTTCCGCGTGTGACAACAGATGACGGATCGTGATCCGGGGTGAATCACTCGTCGGGTACTTCAGCGCGGCGAGTTCGGGCACATACCGCTCTGCCGGGTCATCCAGACCGAGACGCCCTTCGTCGCGAAGCTTGAGAATCGCCAACGCGGTGAAACTCTTGGTCATCGACGCGATCCGGAAGACCGTGCTCGACAGCACCGGCGCGTTGGTGGTGCGATCACGGGTGCCCACGGTGCCGGTGTGCACAAGGTCGCCGTCGATCAGAACGCCGTAGGCAATGCCTGGAACGCGCGTGCGCTTTGCGAACGCCTCAAACGCCGCGTCCACCGCGGGCATGGCCGATCGCAGACGCACCTCCCGGACGGCCGGAGCTTGCTGCGCGGAAGGCGTGGCCGAGGCGGCCGACACGGCAACGATAGCCAGAAGACTGAGAAGGCGCCGGAGAGATTGAGGCATGGCCTGGCGACTCTATTACAATCCCCGGGGGAGGATTCAACCCATGCCCCTGTCCCGACGAGACTTTCTGGCCACGACCGCTGTTGCCCTTGGTGCCGGTGCGATTGGCCTGCCGACGATCGCCACCGCCTGGCAGCAGGCCGAGGGCCGCGCGCCGCAGGCGCCACCTCAATGGACGCCCGTGTTCACTGACATTCGGCGCGGGGTGGGCTACTTCCTGGGGCGCGGCGGCACGATTGGCTACCTGGTCGACCCCAACGGCGTCGTCGCGGTCGACAGCCAGTTCCCGGATTCGGCGCCGGTGTTTGTGGCCGGTCTGAAGGAACGCACCAAGGACCGGCCGGTCGATCGACTGTTCAACACGCATCACCACGGTGATCACTCGGGTGGCAACAACGCCTTCCGCGGCGTAGCCAAACGTGTTGTGGCGCACGAGCGCGCGGCAGCGCTCATCAAGGAAGCGGCGGTGCGGCCCAACGCGGCCGAACAACTCGTCCCGGACGCCACGTTCACTGATGTGTGGCGCGAGGAAATCGGCGGCGACTGGGTGCGCGCGAAACACTACGGCCGCGCGCATACGGGTGGCGACGCCGTCATCACGTTCGAGCGCGCCAACGTCGCTCACATGGGCGACCTGATGTTCAACCGTCGCGTACCTGTCATCGACCGCGTCAACGGCGCCGTCGTGGCGAACTGGGTCAAGGTGCTCGAACTGACGGTGGCGGATCACTCGACGGACACGATCTACATCTTCGGCCACGCCGGCGGCACACATCCGGTAACCGGATCGAGCAAAGAACTGCTCTACTTCCGCGACTACCTCACGGCGCTGCTCGACCACACCCGCGGTGCCGTGAAGGCCGGTCAGACGAAGGAACAGTTCACGGTCACGAAGCCGATCCTCACGGGGTTTGAGGACTTCGGCCCGCACGCGGCGAATACGTTGGGGATTGTCTGGGACGAAATCGTGCTGGGTGCTTAGTGCTGGGTGCCGAGTGCACTGTGCACCTGGCACCCAGCACAAGCACCGAGCACCCAGCACTGAGCACCCAGCACTACCTCCTCTTGTCGATCACAAACACCTTCGCCTCGCCCGGCCCGAGGCGGACGCGCCAGCGGGAGCCGGTCGAGCGGTAGAGCATCGACATCATGCTGCCGTCGAAGAGGTTGAGCCATTCGGCGTTGGGCACGTCGGCGGGAAATGTCGCCGACGTATCGACGCTTCGCCCCGCTTCGGTCGAGGCGTTGGTGGCAACGATGACCCAGGCTCGGGCGTTCTCCAGCAGTGACAGGTCCAACGCCTCGTCGGGCATCTCAACAGTGACCGGAGGGCCTCGTCGAAGGCTGCCGACCAGCGTGCCGTTGGCTGTCAATTGACGACCGAGCGACGACGCCACCGGCACCCAGTCGGGGATGCCCGATTCATTCCACAGCCCCGTCCCCTCGGCGAGACCCGCGTCGAACGATACGACACGCGCGCCGTGCGCGACCGCCCGCCAGATCAGCGCCGTCCATTCACTGCGGGGCGTGCGTGTGACGAGCAAATCGACCTTGGACTCACCCGTGACGGAGAGCGGCAACGTCAGCGGCACAGACTCGGCTCGGACCACCACCGTCAGGCCGACGCGTGCGGCCATCCGCTGCAGTTCCATCGCGCCGCTGACATGTTGGAGCGGCCAGGTGACGGCGTTGAATCCGTTGTCGCGAATGGCCTCAAGGTCGGCATATCGCGGCACACCGGACGGCAGACCGCGATACCAGACCGACGCCAGCACCTGCGCGGAGGCAGCGGTCGGGATGAGCGTCAGAAGGAGGAAGACGGCACTCCTCAATCCTCAATCCTCAATTTGATTGAGGTGGTGTACCGCGTGTCCCGCCAGCGTCACGATGAGGTCGTTGACGTCGATACGTCCCCGTTCGGGATGTGTCACGACGGTCGCGCGCGTCTCCGGTGAGAGACCGCGGATGAGCGCGATGTTCATCGAGCGGACAGCATCAAACGCCGCCGACGCGGTGGCCACATCCACGAAGGGCGCCTCAATATCGAGCAGCGGATCCTGATCCATCGGCTGCACGACGTACTCGGGAATGGCGAGTGCCATCCGCACGCGGGTGCTGAAGATGAGTTCCCACTGCGCCACGTGGATCAGTACCTGGTGGCGTGTCCATTTCCCCGGTGCCCAGGGTGTCTGCCATTTTTCCTGGGGCGTGTTGGCGAACACGACGCGATACCGTGTGAGCGTCTCGGTGAGCACGTCGACCGGATCGCGGCCGTCGACGTACTGCGCGTAGGGGGTTGGCATCCGCCTACTTTAGTCCTTCAGGCGTGTGGCCAGCCAGACCAGATCGTCGATCATCCGGTCTGTCCGCTTCACATACGCGGGGTCCAGCGCCTCGCCCTCCGGCGAAAACGTCTTCTCCACATTCGAGACCGCAATGGTGGCCGGCAGCACGATGGCCCCGAGTTGGACGAACACGGTCACCAGTTGTGCCCACGCGTTGACGCCGCCGTGCCCGCCATTGGAGACCGTGACGAGCGCGACCGGTGTGCGCTTGTACTGCGCGTAGAAGTAGTCCAGCGCATTCTTCAACACGCCCGGGTACCCGTGGTTGTATTCGGGCGACACGATGACCAGGGCGTCGGCGACCTCAATCTTCGCGCCGAGGTCGGCCACACCGGGCGGTGGTGGATCGATCCGTCCGAGGCGCTCTTCCATGATCGGCAGGTCGAGCACGGCCAGGTCCACCAGTTCCGCCGAGATTCCCTCAGCGGCCGCAAGGCGGTTCATCACAAACGTCGCGACACGTTCGCTCATGCGGCCACACCGCACACTCCCTAGAATGACGAGGACCTTCAACATGAGAACCTACGCGGGCTTCGCGCGGGCTTCCTCCACGATGGACAGCAATTCCTTCAGGCGTGGTTCCGGCACGTGGCCGAGCTGGCGTTCGTGCAGGTCGTCCACGGGGCCGTCGAGTTCAGCCAGGAGGGCCAGCCCAGCTTCTGTGATGCGTGTACGCACAACGCGACGATCCTCGGTGGAACGCCGCCGTTCGATCAGCCCGCGCTTCTCGAGGCGATCGAGCAAACGTGTGACGTCGGGATCGTGTTGCACCAGTCGGCCGCCCACATCGCCGCAGGTGAGGCCGGCCTCTCCAGCACCGCGCAGCACGCGCAGGACGTTGTACAGCGCGGGCGACATGTCGTGCGCTTTGAACAACTCTGCGAACCCACGCTGCAACTCCTCCGAGAGCCTGACGATCTCGAGGAACGTGGCGGCCTGGGTCTTGGACCGCTTGCTGCGCTGGGTGGATGGAGCGGGCGTCACGGAATGACAGTAGTTGTGGTAACGATATTTGTCAATTTATCGCCGCTGGTGCCGGAGGACCTGGCCAGGTCGCGCAGGCGCGGCCTCCCCCGACTGGACGACGAGCTGCCCATTCACGAGCACGTGGGAAATCCCGGTGGGGTACGCATGCGGCGCGTCAAACGTCGCGGTGTCGCCCACAGTGGCCGGATCAAAAATCACCAGGTCAGCCACCCACCCCTCGCGAATTTCGCCGCGCTCAGCGAAGCCGAACTGACGCGCAGGCACCGACGCCAGTTTGCGCACGGCTTCCTCGAGCGAAATCACACGCCGTTCACGCACGTAGCGCCCGAGGATCCGGACCGCGTTCCCGTACCCGCGCGGGTGCGGCACACCGGACCCGAACACGTTGATGCCGGCATCGGACGCAAATCCAACCATCGGATGTTTCATGATGGTCTCCACGTCGTCTTCACTCATGAAGTGGTAGACCATGGACGCGCCGCCATTCATCATCATCCGGCGCGCGGCTTCAAGCTGTGCATCCGCCGTGTCGGCCCCGATCATCTTCTGCGCCACGGCCTTCATGGAGAGGCCGTTGTACTCCGGCTGCGGACGATAGGTCGCCACCGTCGCCCACGACAGATCCGTGAACCCGCGCTCGGCCAGCAACTGCACGATCTCGTTCCTGATCCGCGCCCAGGTCGCGTCGTCTTTCAGCCGCGCAGTGACCTCGGCGTTTGTGCCTTCCAGCGCCCACGACGGGAACCGAATCGCCAACCCGGACGAACCGGCGGTATAGGCGTATTGATCCGCCTCGACATCGATACCGCGCCGACGCGCGTCATCAATCAGGGCCAACGCCTTCGCGCTCGCCCCCCACTGCTTGGGACTGTCGACCTTCAGGTGGGAAATCTGCACCGGCATTCGCAGGAGGCGGCCGACATTGATCGTCTCGGCGACAGCCTCCAGCAGCGCGGTGCCTTCGTTCCGCATGTGCGACACGTAAATGCCGCCCTCGTTGGCGGCCACACGCGCCAGTTCGATGATCTCCGAGCTCTCGGCGTACGTGCCAGGGATGTACTGCAGGCCGGTTGAAAACCCGACGGCGCCGTCGGCCATGCCCTTGAAGACCAGCGCCTTCATCTGCTGCAACTCGCTCGCCGACGGTGAACGCTGGGCGCGGCCCATCACCGACGATCGCACGGTGTTGTGCCCGATCAGGGTGGCGTAGTTCACGGCCGGCGGCGCGTCGGCGATCTTCTCGAACGCGGCTCCGACATCCAGCGCCGACCCACCACAGTTGCCCGCGACGATGGTCGTCACTCCCATGCGGACGAAGTTGATCGCGTGCGGCTGATCGGCGAGTCCGTCCGCGTGGGTGTGGACGTCGATGAATCCCGGCGCCACCACCTGCCCACCGGCGTCAATACGCTGGCGCGCCTGGGTGCCTGAGGGGGGATTGATGCGGGTGATGCGCCCGTTGTGAATCGCCAGGCTTCCAGCACGCGCCGGCGCCCCGGTGCCGTCCACAATCCGCGCATTCACGATCAGGAGATCAACCGGTTCCTGCGGCGCCTGCGCCGCAATCGTCGCGGCACCGCCTGCGACGAGCAGCGCAGCGGCCCACCCACCCAGCCGTCCAGCCGCCCAACCATCCACCCACCCACTCATCCGCCCACCCGCTCATCCGTGCGCGTGACCGCCGACACCACAAGGCCCACGACCGTCACCACGACTGCGCCAACGACGTTCTGCCAGAGGTACGCGGTCGAGGTGTTGGTGGCGACATAGCCCACCGCAAGCATGCCGCAGATGAGACCGATGAAGGCGCCATGTCCGTTGGCGCGTTTGAAGGCCAGAGCCAGAATGAAGACGCCAAGAATCGACCCGTAGAAGTACGAGCCGAACTTGTTCACCACTTCAATCAGCGACCCCATGTTGGCGGCGAAGGTGGCGACAAAACACGCAAACAGTCCCCAGAACAACGTGGCCCAGCGCGACACCACGACGTAGTGGGCATCGTCGGCCTTCTTGTTCAAGTGTCGACGATAGATGTCGATCACCGACGCGGTCGCCAGCGAATTCAGTTCTGCGGCCACGCTCGACATCGCCGCAGCAAAGATCGCCGCGATGATGAGGCCGACCAGCCCCACCGGCAGGTGCTGGGTCACGAACGTGGGAAACACGTAGTTCGTGTCGTTGTAGCTCTTGTCCGGCGTCGCGTCGACCACGAGCGCCCGGGCGCGCGCCCGCACGCTGCGGACCGCCTCGTCGGCTTCGATGAATGAGGCCCTCGCCTGATCAGCCGCCGCTGCTGCAGTGCCCTCGGCCGTCGACGCCGCCATCGCGTGTGCAGCGGTCTTGCGCTGTTCCTGCACCTGCGCAAACTCCTGCTCCAGCGCCGCATAGTCACCGGCCCTGGCGCTGGCTTGAACCGCCGCCACATGGGTGTTCTTGAACAGCATCGGGCTCGGCGCAAACAGGAAGTAGGCGAACATCAACACACCCACCATCAGCACAAGCACCTGCAGCGGAATCTTCCAGTACGCACTCATCAACAGCGAGTGCCGTGCCTGATCGACCGATTTGGCCGTCAGGTAGCGCTGCACCTGGCTCTGGTCGCATCCGAAATACGACAACGACAGGAACAGACCACCGATCAGTCCGGACCAGAACGTGTACGGATTCGAGATGTCGAAGCTGAAATCCAACGCCTGCATCTTGCCGACCGCCCCGGCGGTATGGAGCGCCGCGCCGACACTGACGTCATCCGGCAGACCCATGATCAACGCCACCACCGCCGCCAACAGTCCGCCCACAATCACGAACATCTGCTTGACGTCCGCCCATGTCACGGCCTGTACGCCGCCCTTCATGGTGTAGAAGATGGTGGGCACCCCGAATGCCAGAATCGTCAGCGTCAGGTTCCACCCGAAGATCACCGACAGAATCACCGACGGTGCCGCAATGACGGCGCCACACGCCATGCCACGCGACAACAGGAACAGAATGGCCGTGACCAGACGTGTCTTCGCATCAAACCGTCGCTCAAGGTACTCGTAGGCCGTGTACACCTTTGCCCGGTGAAAAAACGGCACCACGGTCAGCGACAGAATGATCATCGCCAGCGGCAACCCGAAGTAGAACTGCACAAACGACAGGCCGGCCGTATAGCCCTGCCCTGTCGTTCCGACGAGCGTGATAGCCGATAGCTGCGTGGCCATCACCGACAACCCGACGGCCCACCACGGCAGCGAACGGTTCGCGAGGAAATACCCTTCGAGTTTTTCGGTCTGTCGGCTGAGGCGCACGCCGGTCCAGACGATCCACACCAGGTACGTGATAACGATGGCCCAATCGATCCAATGCATGGTTTATCCGAAATGACGGCTGAGCCAATACAGACCGAGGATGACGAACACCTCGATAATCAAAACGGCGGCGTAGATTCGGCTCAGGTCGGACTCGCCTGGATGGGGCTCTGGTGGCATGCCCGAAGTATAGATGGGGAGATGGGGAGATGGGCTACGGTGGGCGCGTGTCTTACGCTTATGTGCGGTCTTGCGGCCGAGGCGGCGGCGGAGGGACAAAAGCCGGCGTGGGGCATCAGTAGGTCCTTCACGCCTCGGTGGACGACACCGGAGGGCGGCACGGCGGTCTTTCTGGCGGAGGAAGTCTCACTTGAGGGCCAGGACCTCCGACTGGGCATCGTACGCGGCCGCACGCAGGCTGCTCGCCTCCGTGGGGCAGGAACAGTACGTGACCACCAGCCGGCCTCGCGCCAGACGTCTTCCATCAGCAACGCCCAGGGACCCGGTCTCAAGCTCATCGAGCGTGACGTGGATCGCACCAGCGATGCGCCCGGTTTCATAACTGGCGCGGTCGCGCACATCAACCACCAGCACCTCCCCTTTGTCGAACAACCGCTGAAACTCGAGGATGGGAATCCCCTCGGCCTCACGCGCCTGACGAACCTCCCCGACCTCCGCCCTCAGGTGGCTCACCACCGCCCATCCCAGCAACCCCACCACGGCCACCAACCCCATCGTCACCGCCCACTGCCGTTTCTGTCGTAGCATCGTGATCCTCCTGTGCCTGCGTCCTTCATCCGCGCGCGTGAATCAAGAAGTGCCGGTGGCCGTCACGCCGACGACCCAGCGGCTTCGCTCGTCGACACGTCACCCGACGTGCTCCATGCGCACCGTGAAGACGCGGCCCACTTTGCTGGCGGCCACGCTGATGGCGTGGCCAAGCCGCGATCGGAACAGGACGTGGCCCGCCTGCTGACGGCGTCGACCCGGGTGCTGCCCATCGGCGCCCAGTCGTCGTTGACCGGAGGCGCCACGCCCGACGGTGGACTCGTGCTCTCCACGGTGCGACTCACAGATATTCAGGAAGTGGGCCAACGGCTTTTCCGAACAGAAGCGGGCGCTGAGATCGAAACGTTGCAGAATCTGCTACATCGGGCCGACCAGTGGTACGCACCTTCTCCCACATACACAGGAGCGCTGGCAGGCGGCGTGGTCGCGACCAACGCTGCGGGGGCATCGACGTTCAAGTACGGCACAACCCGCCGGTGGACTGAGGGCCTCACCGTCGTGCTGACATGTGGACACGTCCTCGACCTGATGCGTGGGAACTGTGTCGCGGGCGATGACCGGACGTTCACCATCGAGTGCCCGTGCGGCCGGCGGACCCTGCGACACGGGTCGTACCGGATGCCCGATGTACCAAAAGTCTCCGCTGGTTATTTCGCCGCCCCTGGTATGGATCTCGTCGACCTGTTCATCGGCGCTGAAGGCACGCTCGGGGTGATCACGGCAGTGACGTTTCGGGTGCTCCCGGAACCTCCAGCCGTGGCCTGGGCGATGGTGCCGGTGCGTTCCGAGTCCGCCGCGGTCTCGCTCGTCGACGCGTTGCGTCGCGCATCACAAGATTCCTGGCGTCACAGCGACCCTCATGGCATCGACGTCGCCGCCATCGAACACGTGGACCGCCGCTGCCTCGAGATCCTGCGCGAGGACGGAATCGACACCAAACACGACATCACAGTGCCACTCGACGCCGAGCTGATGCTGCTCATTCAGCTGGAGCTGCCAGGCGGCACGACGCCGGCCGATGGCTATGCCCAGGTCGCGATCGCGCTCGACTCTGACGCGCCAGATACCCCGCTCGTACGCTTCCTGCGCCTCCTCAACGTGCATCAGGCGCTCGACGATGCCCAGATGGCGTGGCCGGGAGAACGTCGACGCATCGAGCAGTTCCTGGCGTTCAGGGAGTCGGCGCCCGCCGGTGTGAACCGCCGCGTCGGCAACGCCAAACGCGACATCAACGATCGGATCGAAAAGACCGCCGCCGACATGATCGTGCCCTTTGAACACTTCGGCGAGATGCTGGCGATCTATCGGGAGGGCTACAGCCGCCGGGGGCTCGACTTCGCCATCTGGGGTCACATCTCGGACGGCAACGTCCATCCGAACGTCATCCCCACGTCCTACGCCGACATCGTCTCCGGCCGCGAAGCCATTCTTGAATTTGGTCGCGAAGTCGCGCGCCTTGGCGGTTGCCCGCTCGCCGAACATGGCGTGGGCCGCAGTTCCGTGAAGCAGGCGCTATTGCGTCAGCTGTACGGCGATGCCGGGCTCGACGAAATGCGTGCGATCAAGTCCGCGCTCGACCCTGACTGGAAGCTTGCGCCAGGGGTGATCTTCAGCCGGACCTGAGTCCTGAGTGCCGTAGGGCGCGCTGGGTTTGAGCGCGCCGGCAGAGACGCGCTGCAACCCAGCGCGTCCTACGAACGACTACCGGATCCTCGCCGTGACTTCGAACCTGCGATAGTTCGTGTAGGTCGATTCGACGACCACGGTTTCTTTCAGGCGCGGGGATGAGTGGCTGTACCGCTCCTGCATCGTCGCCGGCAGCCACAACTTCAGCTTCTCGTTCTCTGTGAACGTTGTGGTCAGCTGCGCGGCGGTGGGGCCGTCCTTCATATTCACGAGGGACCACTGCAGTCGACCGGTCTCCGCGTCGAGCACCAACTCGCCGCTGGTAAAGACCGGGCCGCCGCTGGCCGCCTGCACGAGTGTCGGCCGGTCACGCTCGGTGAATGTCAATGTGACGGAGGTGCCCGCATCACCACGGCCGACGGACTTCCGCTCGAATCGAAACCGCGACTGGTGCTTCGCGTCCAGAATCATCAACGCAAACATGGGCTCGTTGAAGTTCCTGGTGACAACGCCGATGTTGTAGCGCGCGTTGCGATCCGCCATCGCGCGGCCGATGCTGGCCATCGACCCGCGGTTGAGCAGGCCCCGCAGATCCGCACCGGCCTCGACCGGTTTGCCATCGACCGTCGTAATGTCGCGCACCGACAGCCATCCGCCGTCGGCCGGCACCCAGGCCAGGAAAAAATCCCCCGAGGTCTCGCGCCGTGCCCGGCGCCGGTCGCGGTCGTCGAACACTTCCTGAACGGCCTGCTCGTCGGCAATCACAAACCGCAGGGCCTCCTGATAGGCCTTGAGATACGAGGTCGCCGCCGCGAGTACAGCGCGGGTCGAGGTGTCCACCGGGCGCGCCTGGTCCTGCGCCAGCACCGGCGCCACCGCCGCCACACACAGAAGCATCAGGAACCGCTGCATTGAGCCACCAGTGTTACACAGCCGTCACGAACCCCGGCCCCTGGACCCCGGACCATGAGCCACCGGGATTTTGCCGCCATTGGCCGATAGCGCGGACCGGTCGGGCCGAGTCGCCATAAGATGCCTGTGGAGGTTTTGCAGATGATGAGACAAGTGATGTTCGTGCGTGCGTTGGTGGCGGCCTGTGTGATCGCAGCTGCCGGATCGTACGCACCCGAAGCGTCGGCCCAGACGGTTGATGAAATCGTCGCGAAGAACCACGCGTCGAAGGGTGGCCTGGAGAAGTGGAAGGCCATTCAGACGCAGCGCATGGAAGGCATCGCGTCGGCGCAGGGGTTTGAACTTGGCATGGTCGTCTACGGCAAGCGCCCGAACATGGGCCGGCAGGATCTGACGATCGACGTCGGACAGGGTCCCATGACGATGGTCAACCTGTTTGATGGCGAGAAGGCCTGGATGATCAACCCGATGATGGGTTCGACCACGCCCCAGGAAGTGGCAGGCCCAGAGGCGGATACCCTGAAGGACCAGGCGGACTTCGATGGCTCGCTCATTGACTACAAGACCAAGGGCCACACGGTCGAACTCGTTGGCACGGTCGATGTTGGAGGCAAAAAGGCGCATCACCTGAAGGTCACGCGGAAGAACCTCCCGGTACAGCACTACTACATCGACGCGGACAATGGCGTTGAGCTGAAGATTGCGACCGAGGCCGCCGGCATGGCGCCCGCGACCGAAGCCGAGATGTCGGACTACCGCTCGGTGGACGGCGTCATGGTGCCGCACCTGATCAAGGTCAGCCAGGCCGGCCAGCTGCAGGCGGAACTGCGCATCTCCAAGGTGGAATTCAACATCCCGCTCGACGACGCGCTGTTCAAGATCAGGTAGAGCTATTCACAGGGAGACGCGGAGGCCTCTGTGTCTCCCTGTTGATTTGTAACTCTAGAGCGGCCTCCCGAGGCGCTCCTGCAGTTTCTCCCTGTAGCCGCGGCTCAACGTCAGCTTGGTGCCGTTCCGCAGAATCACGACGTACTCGCCGTTGAACCACGGCTGCACTTCCTTGATGCGCGCGATGTTCACGATGCGCGAGCGATGGATCCGGAAGAAGGTGTCCGGGTGCAGTCGCACGTAGTTGCCGGCGGCTTCCACCCAGTCGATTTCGTTTGCGCGCAAGAAGAACAGGTGCCCGCCGCGACGCCGTACTTGATCGCGTTCTCAACGAGCGGCTGAAGAATCAGCGCCGGCACCTGGGCGACAGCGATGACGCCGACGCCGGCACACAGCTCCCAGTCGAGCAGCTGCGCCAGCTGCAGCGGGAACGTTCGAAGCCGCTGGTGCCCCCCCCCCCCCGCGCGCGAGCAGTTCCATGTCCGCGGCCAGAAGGCCCGGCGATATCCGCCAGACCAGGGTCTCCACCGTCGTCAGCAGCGCCACGGGTAACGTGGAGGCAACGACGACAGCGGTGACGCGAAGGGGCACCGCCACCTTGGGGCGACGGTCGACACGCCAGTTCCGCACGAGCACCACCAGCGGCACCGACAGGCGTGTCGCGACAAACGCGAGCGAGGTAGAGAACGCGGCAGTGAGGACTTTTGTCCCGATCCGGACGACAAAAGCCGTTATTATGCGAACGTGAGTACGACGAGCCGCACACAGCGGACCAGGCAACAAGGCGACCCATGGACCGTGACCGACGCAGCTGAGCTGTATGAGGTCGATCGGTGGGGTCAGGGATATTTTTCGATCGGCCCGAACGGACACGTGCTGGCCCACGCCACCAAGGAGCCGGGCCGATCGATCGACCTGAAGCAACTGGTCGATCACCTGCAGTTGCGTGGCATCGGTCTGCCGATTCTGATTCGCTTCCGCGACATCCTGCGCCACAGGCTCGGTGACATCCACAGCGCGTTTCAGGCCGCGATCAACCAGCATCAGTACACGGGCAAGTACATCTGCGTGTACCCGATCAAGGTGAACCAGCAGCGCCAGGTCGTTGAGGAGGTTCTCGACTTCGGCCGCGAGTACGGGTTCGGCCTTGAAGCCGGATCGAAGCCGGAACTGCTGGCCGTGGTCGCGATGACCACCAACGACACCCCGATCATCTGCAACGGCTTCAAGGACGCCGAGTTCATCGAGATGGCGATGCTCGCGCTCAAGATGGGCCGCAAGATCATCCCGGTCGTCGAGAAGTACACGGAACTGGGCCTCGTCCTCGAGTACGCAAAGAAGGTCGGCGTGCGTCCGCAGATCGGCATGCGCGTCAAACTGGCCGCACGTGGTGGCGGACGCTGGCAGTCATCCGGCGGCTACCGCTCGAAGTTCGGCCTCACGGTCGCCGAAGTCCGCAAGGGCCTCGAGGAACTGAAGGCGCATGGCATGGAGGACTGCTTCAAGCTCCTCCACTTCCATCTCGGCAGCCAGATCCCCAACATCCGCATCGTCAAGGGCGCACTGAACGAAGCGGCGCGCATTTATGCCGAATTGGTGAAGGACGGCGCGGGCCTGGAGTTCATGGACGTGGGCGGAGGCCTCGGCGTGGACTACGACGGATCGCAGACCAACTTCGAGTCGAGCGTGAACTACACGCTGCAGGAATACGCGAACGACGTCGTGTATCACATCCAGACGGTGTGTGATGACGCAGGCGTCACACACCCGACGATCATCTCCGAGAGCGGGCGCGCGGTGGTGGCGTACCACAGCATGCTCGTGTTCAACATTCTCGGCGTCTCCGGATTCGGCGACGAGGAGATTCCGGCCAACGGCAACGACGATCAACTCGAACAGCCGCTGGTGGACCTCAAGGAGACCTACCAGAACCTGACGGCGCGTAACGCGCTCGAGAGCTATCACGACGCGCAGCAGGCGCTCGACATGGCGCTCAACCTCTTCAACGGCGGCTACCTGCCACTGGCGCAGCGCTGCCAGGCGGAAACGCTGTACTGGGCCATCTGCAGCAAACTGCGGAAGCTGGTACAGACGATGGAGGATGTGCCGGAGGATTTGCAGACGCTGGACGAGTCGCTCGCGGATACGTACTTCTGCAATTTCTCGCTGTTCCAGTCGATTCCCGACTCGTGGGCGATCAAGCAGCTGTTTCCGGTGATGCCGATTCATCGTCTCAATGAGGCGCCGACGCGGCAGGCGGTGCTGGGCGACATTACCTGTGACTCCGACGGCAAAATCGATCAGTTTATCGATCGCCGCGACGTCCGGAAGACACTCGCGCTGCATCCGTTCACCGGAGAGCCGTATTACCTCGGCGTGTTCCTGGTGGGCGCGTATCAGGAAATCCTCGGCGACCTGCACAACCTGTTCGGCGACACCCATGCGGTGCATGTGAGCCTTGATCCTGGAGGCAACGTCGTGCTCGAGTCGGTCATCAAGGGCGACACGGTGCGTGAGGTGCTCGACTACGTGGAGTTTGATGCCGACACGCTGCTGCGCAAGCTGCGTCAGTCGGTCGAAGTGGCCGTCCGTGAGAATCGTTTGAACTACGAGGAGTCCGGCCGGCTGCTGCGGTTCTATGAAGATGGACTCCATGGCTACACGTATCTCGAAGACCCGAACGAATAACCGGTCCGCGGCCCGCCGTGCGCTGTCCGCGGTCCTGCTGGCGGTGCTGGCGGTTGGAGCGCTCGGGGCGTTCCAGCCCGCGCGCCCCATCGTCATTCTGGTTTCACTCGACGGGTGGCGGCACGATTACAGTCATCGCGCGAATGTGCCCGCCATCAAGGCTCTCGCGGAAGCGGGGGTTCGATCGGAAGGTCTCATCCCAACGTTCCCCACCAAAACCTTCCCCAACCACTACACCATCGTCACCGGACTGTACCCGCAGAACCACGGCATTGTGTCGAACACGATGGTGGACCCGTCGATTGGGCCCGAGCGGTTCACGATGTCGTCGGCGACGGCGAGGGATTCACGGTGGTGGAGCGGGGAACCATTGTGGGTAACCGCGGAAAAACAAGGCCAACGCGCAGCGTCGATGTTCTGGCCCGGCAGCGAAGTGGAAATCGGCAGCGTCAGACCGTCACATTGGAAGCCCTATCAGGACGACTTCCCTCATCGCGAGCGCGTGAATCAGGTGTTGGACTGGCTGCGCCTTCCCGAGAGTGAGCGACCTACATTTATCACGCTGTACTTCAGTCTCGTTGATACGGTGGGTCACAATCGTGGTCCCGAATCGACCGAGGTGCTTGCGGCGTGTGCCGAGCTCGACGTGGAGATCGCGGCGCTCGTCGAAGGCGTCCGCGCGCTGGGACTCAGCTCGCGGGTACATTACGTGATCGTGTCCGACCACGGCATGTCGCAGTTGTCGAACAGCCGGATCATCACGCTTGATGACTATCTCGACATGTCGCAGGTGCAGACCATCGATGGGTCACCCGTGATTGGCTTGTCTCCGCGGCCCGGATCGTCGATGACCAACGACGCCATTGTGGCGGCGCTCAGAGGCAAACACCCGCGGCTGACCGTCTACAAGCGCGAGGAGATGCCGGCGCACCTGCACTACCGCACGCACCATCGCATCCCGCCGGTGATTGCGATGGTGGATGACGGCTGGACGCTGGCGTCGCGCCCGCAGGTGCTCGGCTGGCAGAAGGACGGGCGCGTACTCGGCGGCGCACACGGGTACGACACGAACCTGAAGTCGATGCAGGGACTCTTCATCGCCACAGGACCGCAGTTCCGCCGGGGTGTTGTGGTGCCGCCGGTGCAGAGCATCCACGTGTACGAACTGATGGCGCGTGTGCTCGGGCTGACGCCCGCGCCCAACGACGGCTCACTTCGCGAGATCGCCCACGTGCTGCGCTGAGGCCACGCGCCGCATCGAATCCGACACCCGCGTGTCGTCGGCCACACGCAACCAGAACTCACGCGCAGCCGCGCGGGCGTCGTCCCAGACATCCAGTGTGTCGGGCGTCGCGTGGGGTGTCGGGTACTCGCGCACCGGGACCTGGCCATCCGCCGAGGGCGCGTGGAACATCGACACCTGATCGAACGCCGGCGCCAGGCGCACCTGGCCTCCGTCGGCGAAAAACACCACGTTGTACTGGTGCCGGTCGGTGTTGGCGATGAGCGCGCCAAAGGCATCGAGCCATCGCAGACGATCGGCGTCCTCCTGCGACACACGGCGTTGCGCGCGCAGACGCACAGCCGCACGCGCCCATCCGTCGGCCAGGTCATCGTGCACCGCCGCCAGACTCAGCACGGGGAGACGGCCGCGCTGACCGACACGGTCAAAACGCTCCACTTCGAGACAATAGTGCGACGGGAACTCGAGCAGCTGTACCCGCGCAGCGGCGACACCTCGGGACGCGAGCACCTCGAGTGCGAGCGCCTCAAGCACGAGCAGATCACACCAGCGACGCGCGACCACATCACCGGCGCTGCCACGGGTTGCAAACTTCACCAGCACGTGGCGACCGTCGACATAGACCCCGAATTTCGGCCGCTCCCCACCCGCAGAGGATCCGGGAATCTGTCCCGCAATCGCCGCGTCAGCCAGCGCGGGATAGTCGTCACGCGAGACGTGTGGCCAGTCGAGCGCCTGCCACCGCGCAAACGACTCATCGCCGGCGATCAGATTCCCAGGCAGGTCTTCACCACGACGCGACACCGCGAGCAGAATGTGATGGTCGGACCAATCCTCCAGGCGGGCAGGAAGGCGACGCGCTGAATGCTGCGCGGCGAAATGCCGCCCCAGAAATCCCGCAGGCCGGTTGTCCACCAACTCGATCGGCAACCCACGCTGGACGTCGCCGGCCGGCATCCAGATGGTCTCGCCCCCAGCACACGTGATCAGTTCACCAGACGGAACCGCATCACCATTCGACGTGATCCGCACCATCGGAAAGCGGGACTCATCCAGCCCCGTCCACGCCTGTCGAAGCGCGTACCGCGTGGCCCGGCCACGGCCGATCCGAACCACGTCCGACCCCGCCGCAGCCACCCACCGCATCAACGTGGCCGGAGACACGCCCAGCTCCTGCTGGAGCTGCCCGGCCGGCAGGATCCCTCTCAGCAAGGCGCGAGCAACAGGTTCCATGATGAAACGATATTAGCACACGAATAAACCAAACATTGGCAGCTATTTAGACTATGTATATAAGCTGCAAAGTGAAATGATGCTGAAACGATTTAACTACCCTGCGGATACCGCTACCTGTGCCGCGCGCAGCACATCGTCTCCGAGGAGGTACCCCGGGCGGACGACGCCGACAACGACGCCGGCTTGAGTGGAGGAGGTGGCGGGCACCGTTGTGACCGCTTCGTGCAGGGCGGGATCAAACGGCTGCCCGACGGGGTTGAGGCGCGAGACGCCCATGCCTTCGAGCGTGGCGAGGAACTGCTGGCGGACCATAGCCACACCCTGCACAAACGGATCGTCACCACGCGACGTCCCGGCTTCGAGCGCACGGTCCAGGTTGTCGAGCACTTCGAGGAACGAGACGATCACGGACCGCCGGCTGCGCTCGACGTCCTTCTGGATTTCCTTGCGGAGGCGGACGCGCGCCTGATCAAACTCATCCGCGGCCCCGCGGTACTTCGAGACCAGGTCCTGAATTTCGCGATCCTTCTCGGCGATGCGCGCTTCGAGTTCCTCAATCAGCGTCGGCTTCAGCCTCGGCTCTTCCGCCGTGGTCGGCGTGTCGCTCTCGCCCGCCCACCAGCGACGGTCGGTCACTTTGATCTCTGCCATCTCACCCAACCCTACCCACCCTGACGATGGCCGCCTGCAACCCAGGCGGCCCTACGCACCCAACCTCACCCAAGCCTGCCCACCCTGCCTGGCGCGCTCAAGTGCAGCGCGCCCTACATGTGAAACGTCAGCGCGTCGTTGGCCACACCGATCGTGACGGTGCCGCCGTTCTCGAGCTTGCCGAACAGAATTTCATCCGTCAGTCGATCGCGCACTTCACGCTGCACCACTCGCGCGAGCGGCCGGGCCCCGTACACGGGGGCGTAGCCTTTCCGGGCCAGCCATGCGCGGGCTTCAGGTTCGAGGGTGATCGCGACGCGTCGTTCAGCGAGCTGCGCTTCGAGCTGAAGAATGAACTTTTCGACGATCAGCTCCATGGCCTCGGGTGCCAACGCCTTGAACGTCACAATGGCGTCGAGCCGGTTGCGGAACTCCGGTGAGAAGACACGCTCTATCGCCGACTTGGAACGGCCCTCGGCGTTGCGGCGGCCTTCGTCGCCCTGACGATCCGCGAAGCCAATCGACGCCGCGCTCATTTCGCGCGATCCGGCGTTCGACGTCAGCACGAGCACGACGTTTCGGAAGTCCGCCTTGCGTCCCGTGTTATCCGTGAGCGTGGCGTGATCCATCACCTGCAGCAGAATGTTGAACACATCCGGATGGGCCTTCTCGATTTCGTCGAGCAGCACCACACTGTAGGGATGCGTCCGCACGGCATCCACCAGCAGACCACCCTGCTCAAACCCCACGTAGCCCGGAGGCGCGCCAATCAGACGGGCGACCGCGTGTTTCTCCATGTACTCACTCATGTCGAACCGCGTGAACTCATTGCCAAGCTGCATCGCCAGCTGCTTCGCAAGTTCCGTCTTGCCCACACCGGTCGGACCGGTGAACAGGAAACACCCCGCCGGCCGTTCCGGCTGACCCAGCCCCGCTCGCGATCGTTTGATGGCCTGCGCCACCAGATGCACAGCCTCTGTCTGGCCGAATACCACCCGCTCGAGCGACTCCTGCAGCGTCCGCAGGCGCTCGCGGTCTGACGCGGAGGCCTGACGCGCAGGAATGCGGGCCATCCGGGCGACGACGGACTCAATGTCGGAGGAAGCGATCAGAGCAGGTTGGGTCGGGTTGGGTGAGGTTGGGTACGTAGGGCCGCCTGGGTTGTAGGCGGCCGTCGGGTTGGGTTCAGCGGCGCGGTTCAGGCGGCTGGCGGCGCCGGCTTCGTCGATGATGTCGATCGCACTGTCGGGCAGACGATAGTCGCGCAGGTGGCGCGCGGCCAGCTTCGCGGCGGCCTCAAGTGCCGCCTGTTCGTACACCACGTCGTGGTGCGCCTCGTAGCGACTCTTGAGTCCCTCGAGAATACGCACCGTCTCTTCCACCGGCGGCTCGTCAATCGTGATGCGTTGCAGACGACGCGCGAGGGCGCGGTCTTTTTCGATGAGCTTGAATTCCTCGAAGGTCGTGGACCCAATCACGCGCAACTCACCCGCCGTGAGAATCGGCTTGATGAGCGTCGCCAGATCCATCGTGCCACCCGTCGTGGCACCGGCACCAACCGCGGAGTGAATCTCGTCGATGAAGAGAATGGCCTTTGGCCTCGCCGTCAGACCGCCGATGACCGCCTTGAATCGCTCCTCGAAGTCGCCGCGGAAACGCGTGCCCGCAAGGAGGGCGGTCGTGTCGAGGGAGAACACCTCAGCGTCCTGCAACATCGAGGGCACGCCGGGTTCCAGCAGCTTCGCCGCAAGGCCTTCGGCCATCGCGGTCTTGCCGACGCCGGCATCACCCACAAACACCGGGTTGTTCTTCCGGCGCCGGCACAACACCTCGATGGTCCGCTGCAGCTCGGACTGGCGCCCGATGAGGGGATCCAGCTTGCCATCACGGGCCCGCTCGGTCAGGTTCACGCAGTAGGTCGCCAGCGGGTTGCGGCTCGGCCGGCTCGCCCCTCCGCCTTCCGCCGGTTCCGGGGTGCCGAGCGTTTCCGGTTCCTCGTCAAGCGGCGCCTGGCCGACGCGCGACTTCGTGATCCCGTGCGTGATGTATTCAAGAATGTCGAGGCGCAAGATGTGCTGCTGACCGAGCAGCTTCGCGGCCTGACTCCTGGGCTGCTGGAGGATCGCGGCGAGAATATCGCCGGCCTGGACTTCCGGGCGCTGGGCACTCTGGACGTGCAGCACGGCTGTCTGGAGCACCCGCTGGAACGCTGCGGTCTGCTGCGGCTCCCGCTCGTTCCCCTTCTTGAGCTCCTCGACGGACTCCTCCAGATAACTGCTCAGCTCCCCGCGCAGCCGGCCGAGGTCCGCCCCGCAGGCGTTCAGAATCCGCTCCCCATCCGGGTCGTGCGCCAGCGCGTACAGCAGGTGTTCCAGCGTCAGGTAGGCGTGACGACGGGAGACCGCCTCACGGTAGGCAATCGTCAATACGATTTCGAGTGCAGCGGAGAACACAATGGATCGATTATAAGGACATCATGCGGTTCCTACGCGCGCTCCTCCTCCCTATCCTCGCCACGGTCTCCATTGCCTGCGGGCAATCTGCGCCCCCGGCACTCACCATCGTGCATTTTAACGACGTCTACGAAATCGGCCCGGTGGAAGGCGGCCGCGTCGGCGGCCTGGCCCGCGTGGCCACCGTGATCAACGACCTGCGCCGCACCAGCGCGCCGGTGATCACCACACTTGGCGGGGACTACCTTTCGCCGTCGGCGCTGGCCACCGCCCGCATTGATGGTGAACCGATCGCGGGACGACAGATGGTGGACGTGCTCAACGCCGTGGGTCTCGACTACGCAACGCTGGGCAATCATGAGTTCGATCTCGCCGAACCGGCGTTCCACGCCAGGCTCGCCCAATCGAAGTTCAAGGTCGTCACGTCGAACGTGACGGACCTCAACGGTGAACTCTTCCCGAATACCGAGTCGTTCGCGGTGGTCCCGGTCACGGTGGGCGGTCGCAGCCTCAAGATCGGACTGCTCGGTGTCGTGCTCGATTCCAATCCCCGCCCCTGGGTGCGTTACCACCCCGTCATCGAATCCGCCAAAGCCGCCATCCAGAAGATGGGCCCCGTGGACGCCATCGTCGCCCTCACTCACCTGTCACTGCAGGGCGACCAGGCGCTGGTGGTTGCGGTCCCGGAGATCGACGTGTCGCTCGGCGGCCACGAACACGAGAATTGGCTGATCTATCGCGGTCCCCACCTCACGCCGATCGTCAAGGCTGACGCCAACGTCCGCTCACTCGCGGTGCTGAGCCTGACGTTCCCCGAAGGCCGGCGGGCCAAGGTGAACGTGCGCCTTGAGCCGATCACGGAGGCCGTGCCCGAGGATGCCACCGTCGCGGCTGAAGTCACACGCTGGACCGACACCGCATTTGCCGCGTTCAGACAGGACGGCTTCATGCCGGACCGGGTCATTGCCACATTGACGACCAGTCTGGATGGACGTGAGGCGACCGTGCGTAATCGTCCCGGCAACATGACCGACGCCATCACCGCCGCACTCGCGTCTGAAGCCGGCGGCGTCGACGTCGCCATCATGAACGGCGGGTCCATTCGGATTGACGACGAACTTCCGGCCGGACCCGTCACCGAGTACGACGTGATTCGGGTGCTGCCATTCGGCGGCAACATCGTGAGCCTGACGATGGGCGGTTCGCTGCTCGCGCGTGTGCTGGATGTCGGCGTCACCAATCAGGGCACCGGCGGATTCCTGCATGCGCGTGGCGTGACGCGGCAGGGGAATCGCTGGGTGGTGCAGGGCAAGCCCCTCAACCCGGCTCTGCGCTACAGCGTGGTGACAACGGATTTTCTGATGAGTGGCCGCGAGACCAATCTGGATTTTCTGACGCGCACGCACCCGCTGGTCCGGGACGTGAAGGACCTGCGCGACATCCGGTTGGCGCTTATTGCCGAGTTGGCGAAGCAGTATCCACCCAAGCCCTGAGATCGGAGCGCGTTCACGCTTCTTCGGTCACCGCGCGCAGCGGAAACCCGGCCTTCTTCGCCATCGCGGCCACCGTCTCGACCTTTGTCTCCGCGACTTCCCACGGGTAGACGCCCGCCAGGCCGGTGCCCTGCTGATGGACCTGCATCATGATGCGGTAGGCTTCGGCGGGCGACTTCTGGAAGACGGTCTCAAGCACGTGGATGACAAAATCCATCGTGGAGTAGTCATCGTTGAGCAGGATGACCTTGTAGAGCGTGGGCTCGTCTTTTTTGGGAACAACGCGTTCCTCGACGAGATCGCCGGTCTGCCTGTCAGGTGCGCTCATTGATGCCGTTCGACCAGCGCCACCAGTTCAGCCATGGTGGACTCGCCGCGATCCCACTCGTACCAGCCGAACTTCCGATCCATCCGTTCGCTCTGAGGGAGGGACGCTGCGGGTCCCAGCAGCCACGTCTGAAGAGCCACCGGCCGCTCCACCCACGCCGCCACAATGCGATCACCGCGCAACACAGCAACCGTCGCCGTGGCCCCTCGTCCGTCCGGCGTCCTGAACGCATCCATCACCGGCTTGCCGACCGTCGGGTCCACAATACGCAGCGGCACGCCGGCCTCTCGGGCCAACGTGGCCACGTACGGCACGGTGTGGACTGAATCGCTGCACGCCGCCACCGCGACGACCACAAAACGCAGATCAGCGGACGCGGCTTTGAGGCGCGCGACGAGCGCAGGCGCCGGTTTGCTGCGCGCCGCGTTGCTCTTCCACGTCTCCGGCCTGGAGTCGGCCGCCGCCAGAAACTCCTCCCACGTCTTGCCCTGATCGAACAACACACCCCCGCCGGCCATCGGCGCCTGTGACGACTGTGCGGGAACGACGAACGCGAGGAGGGCCAGGAGAAGAATCGGCATGGGTAGAGGGTATCTCAGATGGGGAGATGGGGAGATGTTAGATGTTAGATGTTAGATGATAGATGGCAGATGGTAGTTCCCCTTGCGGCCGGGGTTGATTACACTGACCTGCACTTCCTCGGCCACGACGGCATCATTGCGACAGCGCTCATCCATGGCCGCGACGGGGTCGCCATTGTGGATCCTGGGCCGACGACCGCGATGCCGGTGCTGGAGCGGGCACTCGCGGTCCGTGGGTTCGGGTGGGGGGATGTGCGGGCGATTCTACTGACGCACATCCATCTCGACCATGCGGGCGCCACGGGCTCGATTCTCCAGTTGGCGCCGAAGGCGACGGTGTACGTGCACGAACGCGGCGCAGCGCACCTGATCGACCCTTCAAAGTTGCTGGCCAGCGCCAGCCGGTTGTATGCACCGGACATGGAAAAGCTGTGGGGGGACGTGTTGCCCGTGCCGGCCCCGCACGTCAGAACGCTGGGAGAGAGCGACCGCCTGACCATCGCCGGGCACAACATTGATGTCGCGTGGACTCCGGGTCACGCGTGGCATCACGTCAGCTACTTCCTTCCCGCGTCAGGCATTGCCTTTGTCGGCGACACAGCCGGAATCTGCAGACCAAGTGGCCGACTGATCATTCCACCCACGCCCCCACCCGACATCGACCTCGACGCGTGGCGTTCCAGCACCGGGACCATCCTTGCCTGGAACCCGGCGACGTTGTTCCTCACCCACTTCGGTCCGGCTCACACCCCGCGCGTGCACTTCCAGGCGTTGTGGCAACAACTCGATTCGTGGAGCCTCAAAGTCAGGGCGTCACTCGCGCGGCCCAATCTCGAAGACCATGAACGGTCACAGGAGTTTGTGGATGACGTGATGAGCGAGATCGCCCGCGACTCGTCACAGGAAGAGGCGCAGTCGTATGCCAGAGCCGGCCGGTTCGATTTTTCGTGGACGGGCCTCGCCCGGTACTGGAGAAAACAGGAGCAGAGCGCTTAACAGGGAGACACAGAGACGCGGAGAATGATTTTCTGAGAATCCTTCCTCCGCGCCTCTGCGCCTCCCTGTAATTCCCTATCTGCGGATCTTTTCGAGCTGTGCGAGCACTTCCCCGAGCTTGCGCATCTCCTCCCCGTAGAGTGCCCAGTTGCCTTCGCGCTGGGCGGCAATCGCCCGCTCATAGTGGTCGCTTGCGCGTTCGGTCAGCACCAGGAACTGTGGATCGACCCCCGCCGCACCTCCCGAAACCGGAGTGGCCGGCAGCGGCGCGCCGCCGGGCGCCGGCGCCACGGGCTCCGGCACCAATCCGCCGTCAACCCTGCGATCCGGAGCCAGCGCCGCCGCCACGCTGCGGCCGAAGATCTGCACCAGGCCCTGCGTCAGCGTCTCCGCCATGACGATCTGTTCCTGATAGGCGACGATGACGCGCTTGAGCTCGGGGATACGTCCGCCGGCGGATCGCAGATACAGCGGCCGCACGTAGAGCAGCGACTCCTCGATCGGAATGACCAGCAGCGTCCCCTGGATGACCTGTGACCCCTGCTGGTTCCAGAGCGTGATCTGCGGCGCAATGGTCTGATCCTGATTGATGCGCGCCACGATCTGCCGCGGACCAAACACCACCTTCTGTTTCGGAAACTGGAACACGATCAGGCGGCCGTAGTGGTCACCGTCGCTGCGGGCCACCAGCCAGGCCGCGAGGTTGTCCTTCAGGCGCGGCGTGAACGGCAGCATCTGGATGAACTCGGTGTCGGCCTCGCCCGGCAGCCGCATGATCGTGTAGTACGGCTGCATCGGCGCGGCGTTGGATTCGCCGTCGATGACCGGCACCTGCCACTGGTCTTCCTTGTTGTAGAAGACCTGCGGGTTGGTCATGTGGAACGTCGCAAAAGCCGCCGCCTGCACCTTGAAGATGCGTTCGGGATACCGCACATGGCTGCGAATGCCCTCCGGCATCTCGCTCAGCGGCTTGAACATGCCAGGAAACACGCGGCTGATGGTCTCGATGATGGGATCGTCCGGCTCGGCGATGTAGAACGTGGTGGTCCCGTGATAGGCGTCCACCACAACCTTCACCGAGTTCCGGATGTAGTTGATCCGCGGAAGATCAAACGGCGTCGCGTACGGATAGTTTTCGCTGGTGGTGTACGCGTCCTGGATCCAGAAGATCCTGCCGTCGGCCACCACGGGGTACGGATCGGCGTCGTACTCGAGAAACGGTGCGATCGCGCGCACACGCTCGGCGATCCGCCGGTGATACATGATGCGGCTCTCGGGCGTGATCTGATTCGTGATCAGAATGTTCGCCGCGCCGAACCGGAGCGCGAACATCACGCGCCGCATGAGGCTGCTGAGCTCCACGCCGCCGGTGCCCGCGTAGGTTGTCGTCACGTTGTCTTCGCCGCGCGGATAGTGGAACTCCGGCTGCAATGTCTTGACCAGCGCGTAGTCACTCGAGAGTTCGCCGTAATAGATACTCGGCTCGCTGATTTCGAGGTCGACCTCGGAGACCGGCGGAAGGTCGCGCACAAACAACACGGGCTGGCCGGACGTGGTCACCTCATTGACGGGTCCGAGCGTGAGGCCGTACCCATGCGTGAAGGTCAGCCGCTCGTTCACCCATGACCGGTTCGGCAGGCTCTCGCTGTTGAGTTCGCGGAGCGACAACATGACCTGACGGTACTTGCCGTCAATCGTGTAGCGGTCGTTGTCGACGTTGACGAAGTCGTAATACGTCCGGATTTCCTGAATCTGCGAAAACGTCTGCAGCAGCGGCTGGTGGTCCCAGAGACGGATGTTCTCAATCGTGCCGGCGTTCGCGGCAATGTCGGCGGCTGTCAGCGACCCTTCGCCGGACAGCTCGCGTTCCTCCACGCGGTCAAGGGCGTACGCCTTGCGCGTGGCTTCAATGTTGTTGCGGATGAACGGCTCTTCCGTCGTCTGCTCGTTCGGAGTGACGACAAACCGCTGCACAAAACCCGAGTATACGCCGCCCGCCGTGGTCACGACGAAATACGCCGCGACCGCCGCCGGCAACGGCCAGCGCTGCGGACCAAATCCCTGCCACAACGCCACCAGACTCGCCAGGCTTAGTACGACAAGCGACACGCGCAGGAATGGAATCTGCGCGTTGACATCCGTATACGAGGCACCAAAGACGACAGCCGTCGACGATCCGGTCAGCAACGTACGTGGCAGTTCCAGCCACGTGCCCCAGGCCATCAACGCAAACAACACGGCCAGCAGCACCATCAGGTGACGGCGGGTGCCGGAGGCCAGGTTCAGTTTTGGCCAGAAGGCCACCCCATACCGCGGCTCCATCGAGACATTCCCCGACAGCAGGTACAGCAGTCCGCTGGCGCCAAACGCCAGCACGGTGAGCAGCAGGGCTTGTTGCCGCACCAGGTCCAGCACGGGAAGCTGGAAGATGTAGAACCCGACGTCCCGGTTGAACAACACGTCACGGTCGCCGAAGGGCACGGCATTAAGCGCCGTCAGCCATTCCAGCCAGTGGTTGGCCGCACTGATGCCGAGGACAAATGCGACAACTACGGCCACCGGCAGTAGCAGGCCGGCGAGGCTCTTGCTCTCGACGACGATCGGCCGGCCGTCTTCAGTGGTACCCAGAATGAACTGGGGCCGTGACAGGGCGCGGCGGGCGATGCGCAAATTGACGTACAGGAAAACAAACGCCACCGTAAACGTCGCCAGGAACAACAACGACTGGGCCTTGTACGTCCGCAAAAACACGCTCTGATAGCCCAGCTCCTGGAACCAGAGCCAGTCTGTGTACAGGGACGCAGCGGATGGCACCGTCAACAGAAGAACCGCCGCGACCAGGATGAACCCGGGAAGTCCGCGTAATGTCATGGATGAGTCACATTATCATGGGCGGATATGCTTCCCGTCGGCACCCCAGCCCCTGACTTCACACTCCGCAGCCACACCGGCGAGACCGTCAGTCTCTCCGATTTCAGAGGGAAACAGCACGTCGTGCTGGCCTTCCACCCCCTGGCCTTCACGCCGGTCTGTTCCCTGCAGATGCAGACGTACCAGCAGGACCTTCCGAAATACGAGGGCCTGGATGCCCACATTCTCAGCCTCAGCGTGGACGCCGGTCCGGCCAAGAAGGCGTGGGCTGAGTCACTCGGGGGGATTTCCTTCGACCTGCTGGCGGACTTCCACCCGCACGGCCACGTCGCGTCACTCTATGGCGTGATGCGCACCGACGGGATCTCCGAGCGCGCAACGTTCATCGTCGACAAGGCGGGCACGATCGTCTGGGCCAGGAAGTACGACATTCCGCAACAGCCCGACCACGGCGAAGTGCTGGCCGCGCTCAGTTCGCTCGCGGGCCGATAGCCAGCAGTTCCTTGTCCGTCCGCCAGTACCACGTGCCGTCGACGAGCGCCGGCGAGGCGAGCACGCGCGCGCCCATCTCATTCACGTGATGCAGCTTGAACGTGGTGCCGGCCTCAACCACAAACGTCTGGCCGTCGTCATTCGTGAAGAAGATCTTGCTGCCGACAACAACGGGTGACGACGAAAAGCCTTCGCGCGCGGCAACACCCAGCCGTTCCTGGTAGACCAGGTCGCCGGTCTTCGCCTGGAACACGGTCAGAATGCTCTGCATGTCGTTGATCTGATACAGCAGGTCGCCGTGAATCAGGCTCGACGGCACAAAGGGTGACCCTCGTGGCGACGTCCACTCCACATGCGATGTCGTCACGTCACCTGAACCACCGGGACGAATGGCCAGCGTGGGACCTGCGCGGCCGGATGAGGCGAAGACCAGACCATGGCCCACCACCGGCGTGGGGATGACTTCGTACAAGTTGCCGGTGACGGTCCAGAGTTCCGCACCGGTATCCGGATGATAGGCATACACCTTGCGCTGACTGGAGACGATGAGCTCGTCGCGGGTGCCGGTCGAAATGACGATCGGCGTGCCCCAGCCGACAACTTCGGTGCGGTCCTTCCACCACATCGTCTCGCCGGTCTTGGTGCTGAAGGCGGCGACAAACGACCCGACGGTCGACGTGCCGCGGTGGTCCTGGTAGATGAAGAGCCGGTCCTTGTACAACACGGGTGAGCCGGCGCTGCCATGGGGGTTGTCGAGATCGCCGACCTTGCGATGCCAGACGATCTTGCCGATGAAATCAAACGCGGCGAACTTCGTCGGTGGAGGCACCTGCGGCCGCAGTCAGCAGGACTGCCCACACAAACACGGCTTTGCGCATGAGAGGGATCCTACCCCGAGTCAGGGTCACCAAGCGCTCACTGGGACGAGACGGCATGCCGCAGGGACGAGATTACTTATCACAACGAGACATGGAGGGCTCGGAGTCTTAGGGTTTTAAAACCAAATTCTCCACGTCCTCCATGCCTCGTTGTGAACCCTGCTAGAGCTCCCGTAGCGCGGTCGGGATCGGCAGGCGCGCGGCCCGGATGGCCGGGAACAGGCCGCCAAGCAGCCCAAGCAACAACGCGTAGAACAGCCCCATGATGAGCAGTTCCGGCGTCACCCGGAACGCAAACGCCACCTGGCTGAACGTCTGGAAGTTGATCGTGGATGTCTGGTACCCGTTGAACCCGAAGTACGCGCCGGCGCCACCGAGAATCCCGCCCAGCGCACCAAGGGCCAGCGATTCCGCCAGCACCGACACCACGACCGACCCGCCGTTGAAACCCAACGCCCGCAACGTGGCAATCTCCCGCGCCCGCGTGGATACCGCCGTATACATCGTGAGAATCGCGCCAAACACGGCACCGATGCCCATCAGCGCAGCGATGCCGAACCCGACGCCCTGAATCAGCCGGCTCAACGACTGGGACTGCTGCGCGTAGTACTCACTCTCACGACGCACCTGCACATTCAGTTGAGGGTTGGTCGTCAGGAAGTCGCGGAAGCGGTCGAAGTCCTCGGACGACTCAAGCCGGGCCAACACGGATTGGAAGGAGTTGCCGCGGCGGTACACCCCCTGCAGCACACGCGCGTCCACCCAGATCTCCGTCTCAGCCACGCCTCCGTCGGCTTCGAACACACCCACGACCTGCCACGACGACTGACCCGACTGGACGACGCTGCCCACCGTCAGGCCGGCAAACTGTCCACTCGCGCCACGCCCGACGATGACCTCGGTGGTGCCGAACTCAAACATCCGGCCTTCCACGATCGCCACTTCGTCGCGGACGGCAAAGGCCGTCGACTCAACACCGCGCATCGGCACATTGGCCGCCGTGCCCGTCGACCGCTTCGGAAGGTCGATGATCACGTACAGCTCTGATGACGCCATCGGCGTCTGCCCATCGCGACGAAGACCCGGCGCCTGCTTGATGATGTCGGTGTCCGGACCGGCGAGGCCGCTCGTCATTTCGCTGTCAGCTCCCGTCCGCATGACCAGCGCCCTGGACGGGGACCCGCTGCCCTCCATCGCCGCCGTAAAACCCGCGGCGATCGACAACACCGACACCAATACGACGACCACGCCCGCAATCCCGACGATCGCCACGCCGGACGAACTCAACCGCTGCGGAATCGTCCGCAGGTTCAGGAGTGTCACCGCCAGAGTCTGACTAATCCACTGCATGGTGCGCTCCTAGTTGCGACGAAGACCGTCGGTAATCTTCAACTGCATGGCCTGCAGGGCCGGCAGCGCGCCGGCCACAAGGCCCATCAGCACAATCAACACGGCCCCGGCCGCAACGTTGCTCGACGGAAGGACAAAGATGGGCAACAGGCCGCCGGTGGGGTCGCCCTGTTGCACAAACACCCAGGCCGCCAGCAGCCCAAGCCCGCCACCCAGCACGGTGATGAGGAGGGACTCTCCGAGCACCCACATCAGAATCGTCGGGTTCGTGAACCCCAGCGTCTTCAGCACCGCCATCTCGCTTGTGCGCTCCCTGACCGCCTGCGCCATCGTCGTCGCCGCGATCAGCAGCATGGTGAAGAGCACGGCCGCTGCGATCCGGATCATGATCGTGCCGATGTCGCCCACCTGGTTGGCAAATCCCTCGACAAACCCCTTCTCGGTTGTTGTCTTCGTTTCCGCAGACGAGTTGGCGAACATCTCGTCGAAGCGCGCGCCCATGGCCTGCGCCTGTGACGCATCCGCAATCTTCACGATGTACCAGCCGACCAGCCCCTGACCGCCGGTACGGTTCTCGTCGAGATAGTCGTACCGGAAGAAGAACTGCGTCTTGTCCACGCCAGGTTCCCCGTCGTAGATGCCGGCCACGTTGAATTCCCATGTCAGGCCGCCGGTCTTCGGCTGCCAGATCGTGGCCTGAATGGGCACCCGATCACCGACCTTCCAGTTAAAACGCTTCGCCAGATCGGCGCCGACGACGACGCCCTGACGGTCATCGAGCCAGGCCTTCATCTGATCCGGCGGCAGCACGTATTCCGGATAAATCTGCATGAAGGGTTCCGGATCGACGGCGATTTGCGCGAAGAAGTTCGACGGATCCTGATACACGCCACCGAACCAGGTGTTGTGCGTCGCGACCTCCACACCCGGCGTCGACTGCAACTGGGCCTGATACGACACCGGCAGCTGCATGATCAGGCTCACCTTGTGGATGAGCACGAGCCGATCGATCCCTGCGATATCCACGCCGAACGCAAACGCGGTCCGGATCGTCATCAACACGCCGAACAGCAGGAACGCGACAAACAACGAGCCGATCGTGAAGAGCGTGCGGATCTTCTTCCGCCAGAGGTTCTTCCAGAGCAGCGGCAGGTACTTCATACCGTTGCTCCCGACGACATCAGCACGCCCTTCTCGAGATGGATCACCCGCTTGGCGCGCTCGGCGGCTCGCGGGTCGTGCGTGACCATCACGATGGTCTTGCCGTGGTCGCGATTGAGGGCCTGCAGCAGATCGAGAATTTCGTCGCCCGACTTCCGGTCCAGGTCACCTGTCGGCTCGTCAGCCAGCAGCAGCGTGGGGTCGGTGACGATGGCCCTGGCGATGCCGACGCGCTGTTCCTGACCACCGGAGAGTTGCCGTGGATAGTGGTCGGCGCGATCGGCAAGACCCACAACCTTCAGCGCAATGCGCACCCGCTCACGCCGCTGGGCCTTCGACAACTTCGTGAGCAACAAGGGCAGCTCAACGTTCCTCGCAGCGGTCAGTACCGGCAGCAGGTTGTAGAGCTGGAAGACGAACCCGATGTGCTGTGAGCGCCACTGTGCCAGTCGGTTGCCCGACAACCCGGCAATATTGGCGCCCTTGATTTCAATCGAGCCCGACGACGGAGCGTCGAGGCCGCCCATGAGGTTCAACAGCGTGGTCTTGCCTGATCCTGACGGGCCCATGAGCGCCAGAAAATCCCCTTCGGGAATCTGCAGGTTGGCCCCCTGGAGCACGTCGATCCGCTCGCCGCCGCGCGTGAAGTACTTGTGGACGTTGTTGATATTGACAAGTGTGTTCATGGGGCCTCGATTCACTTCACGGTAATCAGCGATCCGGCGGCGAGGGCCGGCGGCGGTGACACGACAACGCCTTCGCCGGCCCGGAGGCCGGCCAGGATTTCGAGGCGGTCACCGTCGGAACCACCCACGCGCACGGCCCGGCGCTCCACGGTCTCGCCGGTGACGACAAACACGATTGACTGGTCGCCGTCCGATCGCACGGCGCTTTTCGCCACAAGCGCGGTCGGCTGCGCCGTCTGGGCCGGCGTGTCTCCCGCCTCACGCAGGAACGTGACCTTCACGCCCATGTCCGGAAGGATGCGCGGGTCGAGTTCGCGGAAGCCAATGCGCACAAGCACTGTGGCCTTCTGGCGGTCGGCGGTCGGCACCGTCGTGATCACCCGCGCGGGAATCTGGAAGTCGGGGTACGCATCAAGCACGGCAGTCACGTCCTGGTTGGGACGCACGCGTCCGATGTAGCTCTCGTTGACATCAACTTCGATCTCCAGCGATCGCATGTCGACGATCGTGCAGATGCCGGTGCGCGTGAACCCGCCTCCCGCGGAGACCGGCGAAACCATTTCGCCCGCCTGCGCATCACGCGAGATCGCCACGCCGCTGAAGGGCGCGCGGATGATCGTGTCGTCGAAATTGGTTTTCTGCAGGGCAACCTGGCTTTCGGCCACCGACACCTGCTCCTTCGCCGAGGCAATACGCGCCACCAGCGAGTCGACCTCGGCCTGCGCGCGGTCGACGTCCGCCTGCGTCCCGATGCCGTCCTTCACCAGCTGCACGAACCGGGCGAGGGTCACCCGCGCCTCGGCGAGCCGGACCTCGCTCTCGCGCATGTTGCCGCGGGCCGCCTCCGCCTGCGCCTCGACGAGGGCCAGAGCCGCCCTGGCCGTGGAGTCGTCCAGCCGGGCCAGCACCTGCCCCTCGCGGACCGCCATCCCCTCCTCGACGTTGACCTCAAGGACCTTGCCCGTGACCTTCGAGGACACCGTGGCGCGGCGTCGGGCCGTCACGTAGCCGGAGGCGTTCAGGACCGTCGCCTGGGTGCCGGCGGCCCGTTCACCGACCACGGCGACCTCAACTTCGATCGGCCGCTCGCGCGTGGCCCACGTCCAGGCGGCGTAGCCCCCTCCCGACAGCACGGCGAGCACCACCACCCACTTCACCCACCCGGAGCCACCCGGGACATCAAGAGGCGTGCGCTCAATCCTCAGCGCGGCGAGATCGTCCTTCAGTTCGGTCATGACACCTTCCCCACAGTCAAAAGGGATCCACTCTATGCAAAGAAAAGGCGAATATCAACCCGGGCGGAACCAGCCGGGCTCAAGCCAGGCTGTTCCGAACGTGCTGATAGTGACGGAAGGCACCCAGGACGGGTGCCTGAAAATCGGTGACTGGCGGCGGCTGGCCGGTTACCGGCCGGGGACCCCGAGCCAGCCGCGGGTCAGGTAGTCGCCCATCGTGATGCCGAAGAGGATGATCAGCCAGACAAACCCGGAGGCCGCGACCACCTTCGTCAGCGGGGTGTTGTACTTCACGCCCATGAAGAACAGGATGACCAGCATCGCCTTGGACACCGCCACCGCAAGGGCGATCGGCGTGTTCATCACGCCAAGGTCCACGCGCGCGATCGCCACGGTGACGACCGTCAGGACGCACAGCGCGAAGAACACCGAATAGTAGAGGCCTTTGGAGCTGACGTGTGACATGGCTTTTTAGTGATGTTTCCCGATGAGGTACAGCAGCGGGAAGAGGAAAATCCAGACGATGTCGACGAAGTGCCAGTAGAGGCCCGTGACTTCGACCGGGGCAAAATAATCCGCGCTGAACTGGTTCTTCCAGGCCATCCGCAGAATGATGAAGAGCAGCACGATGCCCACCACCATGTGCAGGGCATGGATGCCCGTCATCATGAAGTAGAGCGAGAAAAACAGCTGCTGCGCAGGTTCCCGGGCCGGGTCAAAACTCGATCCAGGCACCAGATGATGCTCGAACTTCGCGGCGTACTCGAAGTATTTGACGATCAGGAAGATGCTGCCGAAGATGATCGTCAGAATCAGGTTGGCGATCTGCCACATCCGGTGCCCGACCTGCGCCGCCCGCACCGCAAGCGCCATCGTCAATGAGCTGACGATGAGCACGAGGGTGTTGATGCCGCCGAGGACTTCGTTGAGCTCGTTGCTGCCCGCCAGCCAGGCATCCGGATACATGTTCCGATAGAGCAGGTAGGCCATGAACAGGCCGCCGAAGAACATGACTTCGGTGACGAGGAACACCCACATCCCGAGGATGGAGGCCTCGAGCTGCTGCGCCATGTTGTGGAAATGGTGCTGCAGCTTCGGGTGGTGTTCCTGATGGGCGTCTGCGTGCACGTTCGGAGCTGACACGTTAGACCTCCCCCGCCTTCTTGGCGTGGCCGCCGTGACCGGCGCGGCCTGCGTAGTTGTACGCGTCCTCCGTCACGATCGGATCCGACTCGAAGTTGAGCGTGATGGGTGGCGATTGAATCTGCCACTCAAGTCCGGTGGCGCCCCACGGGTTCGCCGGGGCGTTCCGTTCCTTGAACAAGGAGGCGACCAGGTAGAACACGATGAGCGCGTAGCCGAGACCGAGCACGCCGGCGCCGGCGGTCGACAGCACGTTGAGAATCTGGAAGTCTTCCGGATACGCGTGATACCGGCGCGGCATCCCGAGGTACCCCAGCACAAACTGCGGAAAGAACGTCAGGTTGAAGCCGACGAACACCAGGATCGCGGAGATCTTGCCCATGGCCTCCGGATACATCCGGCCGGTCATCTTCGGCCAGTAGAAGTGCACACCGCCGAGGAACGCCATGATGGCGCCGCCGACCATGATGTAGTGGAAGTGCGCGACGACGAAGTAGGTGTCGTGCAGGTGCACGTCCAGGCCCATCGTGCCGAGGAACAGGCCCGTCAGACCGCCGATGAGGAACAGACCCATGAAGCCGATGACCCAGTAGGTCGGCGACTCCCAGGTGACCGAGCCCTTGTACATCGTGGCCGTCCAGTTGAACGTCTTCACGGCGGACGGCACGGCGACGATCATCGTGATGATCGAGAACACCAGACCGGCATAAATCGACTGGCTGCTCACGAACATGTGGTGGCCCCACACGAGGAAGCCGATGATGGCGATGGCCAGGCTCGAATACGCCACGAAGCTGTAGCCGAAAATCTGCTTGCGCGACACCGCCGCCACCAATTCGGAGACGACGCCCATGCCCGGCAGAATCATGATGTAAACGGCCGGGTGTGAGTAGAACCAGAACAGGTGCTGGAACAGCACCGGGTCGCCGCCCGCCCGCGGGTCGAAAATCGCGAAGCCCATCGCGCGTTCCGCAAACACCAGCAGAATCGTGATGGCGACGACCGGCGTGCCGAGAATCATCACCAGACTGGTTGCGTAGTGCGCCCAGATGAACAGCGGCAGACGGAACCACGTCATGCCGGGCGCGCGCATCCGATGGATCGTGACGATGAAGTTGAAGCCGGTCAGAATCGACGAGAACCCGGTGATGAACACGCCGAGCGCCGCGAGCACCACGTTGGTGTTTGAGGCAATCGAACTGTACGGCGTGTAGAACGTCCAGCCGGTGTCGACGCCACCCATGAACACCGCCGCGAGCGTGAAGACGGCGCCGATGACATAGATGTACCAGCTCAGCAGGTTGATCCGCGGAAACGCGAGATCCTTGGCGCCGATCTGGATCGGAATCAGGAAGTTCCCGAGCGTCGCCGGAATCGACGGGATCAGGAAGAAGAAGATCATCACGACGCCGTGCAGCGTGAAGAGCTTGTTGTACAGGTCAGCCGTGAGGAAGTCGCCCTGGGGCGTCAGCAATTCCGTCCGGATGCCGGCCGCGAACAGGCCGCCAATCGCAAAGAACACGGTGACCGAGATCAAGTACATGATCCCGATCCGCTTGTGGTCCTTGGTCAGCAACCACGACCAGATGCCGTACGGGGCGTCCAGATAACTGGGTGAGTTCTGAGTGCCGTGAGTCATAACGGTCCTTGCGCCTTACTGTCCGCCCGTCGGGGCCGCCGGCGGGGCAGCCTTCAACGTCTTGATATAGGCGATGAGCTGCATGAGGTTTTCCTCGCTCACCGTGCCCTGAAAGGTCGGCATGATCGGCTGGTAGCCGAGCACGACCTTGGCCTGCGGATTCACAATCGACTCGCGCAGGTAGTTCTCATCGGCCACCACCGTGCGGCCATCCATCAGGCGCACCGGGTTACCAAACACGCCGGCAAGCACCGGGCCTCGGCCGGTCGTGTCCGACTTGTGACAGGTGATGCACGCAAGATCCGTGAAGAGCCGTTCGCCGTTCTCCACGGCCGTGCCCGTGGATCGGCCGCCGGCCAGCCACGCCTCGTAGTCATGCTCCTCCATCGCGATGACTCGCCCGATCATCCCGGAGTGGTTCGTGCCGCAGTATTCGGCACAGAAGATCTGATAGGTGCCCGCCTTCGTCGCGCGGAACCACATCGTCGTCAACTTGCCAGGCACAGCGTCCATCTTCACGCGGAAGGCCGGGATGTAGTAGTCGTGCAGGACGTCCTCGGAACCCAGCGTGATTTTGATGTTCCGGTTGATGGGGACGTGCAGTTCGTTGATCTCGCGCACGCCGTCCGGATGCTGGACCTTCCACATCCACTGCTTGCCCACCACGAAGACTTCCATCGAATCGGCCGGCGGACGCGCGATGCGGAAGTACAGGTCCGCACCCCAGACGAACATCGCCATGGCGAGCGCGAACGGAATGACCGTCCACAGCAGTTCGAGCGCGATCGAACCGTGAATGTCGGCGCCGACCTCATCCGGGTGACGCCGACGGAACTTCACGGCGAAGAACACCACCAATGCGGACACCAGCACGGCGAAGAACGAACACACCGCGAGGATGAAGAAATAGAGCAGGTCGACCTCGTGCGCAATCGACGAGGCGGCCTCTGGGAACAGGGGGAAACTGGACATCTACCGAGTACCCGTTGCGGTCGATGCGACCGCGGTGCGCTGCCGGCGATCGCGCCGCAGGTTGACAAAAAGGAATGCGCCAAGTCCCACCATGGTCAACACGGCGCCAATCCGGACAAAGGACATAATCGCCAGGCTGTACTTGCCCGTGGCGGGGTCATAGTGAAAGCAATACAGGAGCGCCTGATCCACGAGGGTGCCAATCTGGCCCTCACCCGCCGCGGTCACGGCAAACCTGAAGTCCAGCGGCGCGAACTCCACGCCGTAGAGGTACTTCGAGACCTTGCCTTGTGCCGTCAGCACCGTGATGGCGGCCGGGTGGGCGTACTGGTCAATCGCTTCGTCGTAGACGTAGCGAAACCCCACGGCATCGGCCAGCCGATCGATTGACGTCTGACGGCCGGTCAGGAAGTGAATGCCCGCGTCCGCGGTGGGCCGCTGGTAGTGCTTCACGTACCCGGCCTTCTTCGCGAGCGCCATCGCGGGCGTCTCACCGGGATCAAAACTCACCACCACGAGGTCGAAGTCGCGACCGGCATCGATTTTTACCGGCTCCATCGACGAGAACAGCCCGTTGAGCACCTGCGTACAGAGCATCGGACACTCGTAGTAGACCAGCGCGAGCACCACCGGACGCTTGCCGAAGTAGTCGCCGAGCGTCACATCACGTCCCTGCTCGTCCGTGAACGGCAGATCGAGCGGCACCGATTCATCGAGCTTCTGATCGATGCGCACTTCCTTGAGAATCGGCAGCGGCGCCATGGCCGGCGTGCCTGGAGCGCTGGACCCCGGCATCGCCCGCTGCGCCGACATCGACACCACGCCCGCCCCGGCCCAGAGGACCGCCGCGCACGCGAGGAGTCGTCGCAGCGTCATGCCTACTGCCCTCCCGCCCGCACAGGAAGACCCTGCTTCAGGATGAGATCCTTCGCGACATCGACGGGGACCCGCACCGTGCCGGCGTTCTGGTCCACCCAGCCATACGTCGTCAGCATCTGCAGTTCGTGGTCGCGGAACTTCTTGAGGTTGGTGGGTTCATCGACCAGCAGCGGCGCCGGCGACGTGTTGCTCGACACAATGCGCCCGTCCACGATGGTCGGCGTCACGGCCTCGGCCGCGAGTGGATTACGGGCCGTATCGTTCGTCACGGCGCGGTGCTCCATGAACAGATAGAAACCCCACACAATGAGGTAACAGGCCAGAGTGACAATGGTGAGCACCACCATCGAGACGCTTAGGCTCTTGTACTCGATGCCGTCGCCTTCGGTCCTGGCCGGCGTGGCGTGGCCGTGGTGATTAGTGTCCGCCATTGGCAACTGCTTCCTTGAAGTACGGGTCGTTGGCCGGCACCAGCGACCGGCGGCCCAGATTCCGGTAGAACAGGAACAACCATGGTGCCGCGAACGCGACCACCATCGCGAAGTCCATCCAGTGGAGGGTGTATTCGTGCCGGAACACCGGCCCGATCGTCCACGCGAAGTCGACGACGCGCATGGTGAGAACCAGGAAGGCCACGCGCGAGAGCACCCGGCCGTGACGCTTCAGGTTCCGCGACAGCAGCAACATGAACGGCAGGACGAAGTGACCGACCAGCACGACCACCGCCCACGGTGCCCAGTGGCCCTGGAGACGCTCGATGTACCAGGGAATTTCTTCCGGCAGGTTGGCCGACCAGATGATCAGCAGCTGCGACACGTTGAAGTAGGCCCACAACATGACGAAGGCCAGCATCAGCTTGCCGTAGTCGTGGAACCGCTCGGCGTCAGCCACCTCGGAGATCGGCTTCGAGTTCGAGAGGCCCTGCAGCACGAGAATGGTGAACGCCAGCGTCGAGAGGCCCTGCCCACCGAGCACAAGCACCCCGAAGATCGTCGAGTAGAAGTGCGGGTCGAGCGACATGACCCAGTCGACGCTCATGAAAGTGATGGCCAGCACGTGCAGCACCATGCCGGGACCTGACAACACGCGGAAGCGGCGGTCCTTCGGGCCTGGGCCCTCCGGCGCCGTCTCATCCTGCTCCTTCGACCACTTGTTCAGGATGAACGTGAGGCCCATCCAGATCACGAAGTAGATCACCGTGCGGAGGTAGAAGAACTCGGGATTCAGATATCCGGCCTTGAGCTGGATGATGTGGTCGTCGACGGCCTCCGGCCGTGCCCACTTGTAGAGCGTGGGCAGGTTCATTGCGATGGGGATGAACAACAGCGCCATCAGCGGCAACGTGCGCGTGCCGGCTTCAAACACACGGCGGGCCACCAGGCCCCACGCGCCACCGCTCAGGTACTGGACCATCAGCAGCGAGAGTGATCCCAGCGAAATGCCGATCCAGAACATGTAGGCGATCAGGTAGGACTGGAGGAACTGCGACAGGTCCACCATGAAATACCCGGCCGCGACGGCCACAATGCCAACCGCCCCGAACAGAACGCCGCGGTTGGACAGACGGGCCAGATCGGCGACCGGCCGTTCTTTCAGCAACGCGGCTGCGTTGAACTCCGCACTCATCGGTGAATCTCCCCTGCAGCTGGCGTCGCGCCACCGGCAGGCACCGCCGTCGCGCCCTTGCGCAACTGATCAAGCACATCGGCCGGCAGATCCCCCGGCGTCGCCTGCCGGCTGGCCTGCAGGGCCCGCACGTACGCCACGATCCGCCAGCGATCCTCAACCGGAATCTGCGAGCGGTAATCCGGCATCACGCCGAAACCGTTCGTGATCACATCGTAGAAATATCCAATCGGTGCAGTCCGGAGCCGATCGATATGCATGGACTGCGCCTGCCGATACCCGCGCTGCACGACCATGCCGTTGCCCTCGCCGGTCTTGCCGTGGCACGGCGCACAGAACACATTGAACCGCTCGTGGCCGCGATCCAGATCCGCGCGGCTGATCGCAAACGGGAACGCCACCACGGGCAATCCGGACGCGTCCTTGCCGGTGTGCAGGTACGCGTCCTCGTTCAGATGGCCACGCGCGACGGTGCCGGCCATGAGCGGTCGTGCGGCGCTGCCATCCGCGAACAGCTCGGACGCCTCAAGCGGGTCGTACCGCGGCGCGTCGTGCATGTCCTGCCGGCAGCCCGCGCCGACCAGGGCTGTGAAAGCGACGCCTGCCACGAGGCACCGGCTGCGTGAACCAAGTTTAGTGATCAAGCTTCACCACTTCCCGGGCATGGAGCCCCGCGAGAAACGCCCGCGTCTGCTCTTCGTTGTAGCGCGGGTCATCCGCCTCAATGGCCAGGAAAAACGCATCCTGACTGGCCAGGCTGAAGCGCTTCGCATTAAAGACCGGGTGATACGGCAACGGCAGGCCGTTGAGCGCGATCATCGAGATCACGGCCGCGAACGCGGCCAGCAGGATCGTCGTTTCAAACGTCGGAGGAATGAACGAGACCCACGAATGGAACGGCCGGCCGCCGATGTTGATCGGATAGTCGACGACGGACGTCCAGTACTGCAGGCTGTAGCCGCCGATCAGGCCGGTGATGCCGCCGGCGAGCACAAACTTCGGCACCAGATGTTCCTTCATGCCGAGCGCCTCGGCCAGGCCGTGAATCGGCATGGGCGAATACGCATCCGTCTTCGTATACCCGGCTTCCCGCACCTTGTGCGCCGCATCCAGCAGCGCCTGGGCGGACTCGAACTCGGCCATCAGGCCGTAATGCGACGTGGTGTCAGCAACATGGTGGGCCATCAGTGCGCCCCTCCCTCGGATTTGTGCTTCGGCGACGCCTCAGGCAGCAACGTGCGCATCTCGAAGATCGAAATCATCGGCAGCACGCGCACGAACAGGAACATCAGCGTGAGGAACAGGCCGATGGTGCCGAAGAACGTCATGAAGTCCCACCGCGTGGGGTAGTACATATCCCACGACCCCGGCAGGAAGTCGCGGTGCAGACTCGTCACGATGATGACGAAGCGCTCCAGCCACATACCCACGTTGACGAACATCGACACCGTGAACAGGATCGCGATGTTGCGGCGGTACTTCTTCACCCACAACAACTGCGGCACCAGGAAGTTGCAGAGCAGCAGCATCCAGTACGACCACGCATACGGACCGCTGATGATGCGGTTCTGCAACATGAACCGTTCGTACTGGTTGCCCGAGTACCAGCCGAAGAAGACTTCACAGGCATACCCGTAACACACGATCAGGCCGGTCACGAGTGTGACCTTGGCCATGTTCTCCAGGTGCCGCATCGTGATGAAGTCGTGCAGCTTGTAGATCGCCCGCAACGGAATCGCGAGCGTCAACACCATCGCAAAACCGGCGTAGATGGCGCCGGCGACGAAGTAGGGCGGAAAGATCGTCGCGTGCCAGCCCGGCAGGTTCGACACGGCGAAGTCGAACGACACGACCGTGTGCACCGAGAGCACCAGCGGCGTGGAGAGCCCGGCCAGAATCAGATAGGCCGTTTCATACCGGAACCAGTGCCGCGCGGATCCGCGCCAGCCCATCGCCAGGATGCCGTAGATGCGCTTCTGCCACGGCTTTTCGGCCTTGTCGCGGAAGGTCGCGAGGTCGGGAATAAGACCGACATACCAGAACAACGCGGACACCGTCGCATACGTCGAGACGGCGAACACGTCCCAGATGAGCGGGCTCTTGAAGTTCGGCCACAGCCCCATCACGTTCGGATAGGGGAACAGCCAGTAGGCCGCCAGCCACGGACGGCCGGTGTGGAAGATCGGGAAGATTGCCGCACAAGCCACGGCGAACAACGTCATGGCCTCCGCGAAACGATTGATCGACGTGCGCCAGTCCTGCTTGAAGAGCAGCAGAATCGCGGAGATCAACGTGCCGGCGTGGCCGATGCCGATCCACCAGACGAAGTTGATGATGTCAAAGGCCCAGCCGACCGGAACGTTGTTGCCCCAGATGCCGACGCCCTTGAGCACGAGATAACACAGGGACACCGTCAGGACCGTCAGCAGCGTGAAGCCCACGGCCATGAACACAAACCACGCGGTGGGCGTGTTCTTCGAGAACACGATCCCCACGAGCTTGTCGGTCATGCTCCGGTAGCTGTGGCCCGGTGCGAGGACCGGGACAGTGCCGAGCGGGTCTTGCGGGTTGGAGGTTCCGTCCACCAAAGTTCTCCGTTCGTCCAGCCTCAGTGGCTGGAAGTCTTCGCCCCGCCCGGCAGTTCAGTCGGCAGCGCGGGGTTCGGGTTGCGCACCACGGCGAGATACGTCGTCCGTGGCCGCGTCCCGAGATCATCGAGCAGCGAGTAGTTGCGCTGCTGGGCCGCGAGCTGGGACACCTTGCTCTCGGGGTTGTTCAGGTCGCCGAACACGATGGCCTCGGCCGGGCAGGCCTGCTGGCACGCCGTGACGACTTCGCCATCCGCAATCGGCCGATCGCCCGTCTTGGCGTCGACACGGGCGTGGTTGATGCGCTGCACGCAGTATGTGCACTTCTCCATCACGCCGCGGCTGCGGATCGTGACGTCCGGATTCCGCTGCGCCTTGAGTTCCGGCGTCGTGAAATCCGCATACAGCATGAAGTTGAAGCGGCGCACCTTGTACGGGCAGTTGTTCGAGCAGTACCGCGTACCGACGCAGCGGTTGTAGACCATGTCGTTCAGGCCTTCATCGCTGTGCACGGTCGCGGCGACGGGACAGACCACCTCGCAGGGCGCGTTTTCGCACTGCTGACACGGCAGCGGCTGGTGATAGGTGCCCGACGGCTCGGCCGGATCCCCCTCGAAGTAGGTGTCCACCCGGATCCAGTGCATCTCGCGGCTGCGCTTGACCTGCTCCTTGCCGACGACCGGGATGTTGTTTTCCGAGACACACGCCGCGATGCACACGCCACACCCGTTGCAGGCGTTGAGATCGATCGCCATGCCCCACTTGTTGCCCTTGTATTCGAACGCCGGATACAACGACAGGCTCGGCGGCACCTCGAAGTGCGACATGTGCGCGACGATGGAGGGGTCGGCCTGATAGTCGGCCGAATCCACCACACGCACCGGGTTGCGGCCTTCCATCGCAAAGTGCGTCTGCGTGGACGCCAGAATGTGCATCTCACCCGTGCGCACGATCGTGGCGCCCCCCTGGAACCACGGCGCGGCGCCGGTGCGCAGGGTGAACGGATTGTGTCCGATGTTCGAGCCGATGCGGCCGGCCTTGACGCGGCCGTACCCGAAGAACACACCGATCACGCCGTCAGCCGTGCCCGGCATGACCCACACCGGCATCTTCGCCGTGCGGCCGTTGATCGTGATCTCGATCACATCCTCGTTCTTGAGGTGATATTCCTCGGCCGTCGCGTAACTGACGTAGGCCGCGTTGTCCCACGTCAGTTTCGAGAGCGGCTTCGGCACTTCCTGCAGCCAGCCATTGTTGGCGTGACGGCCGTCAAGCACATGCGGGTCCGGACGGAATACCACTTCGAGGCCGGCCACCGACGCCGCCGGTGCGGTGATCGCGTCATTGGCGGCCACGCCCGTCGCCATCGCACCCGCGCGCAGGTACGAGGTGCTCGCGATGAATCCTTCGTGCAAGGTCGCGCGCCAGAAGGCGTCAACGCTCGCATACGGCTGACCGGCGGCGTTGGCAAACGCCCTGGTCGCAAATGCCTGCATCCAGTGTTCCTTGATGAGTTCCGCCGGCGACCGTCCCGGCGCGCCATTCATTGTCGACAACAGCTCGATGGCCTGACGGCCGTCGTAGAGCGGTGCGATGAGCGGCTGCTGAATCGTGACGGTGCCGTCGAACGACCGGAGGTCGCCCCACGACTCGAGGAAATGGGCTTCCGGCACGTGCCAGTCGCACAGCTCGGCGGTCTCGTCGTAATACAGACCGAGGTGGATTCGCGTGGCGACCTTCGCCAACGCACCGGTGAAGTCCAGATCCGCCGGCGCCGTGAAGACGGGGTTGGCGCCGAGAATCACGAGCACGTCGACCTTGCCCGCCTGCATGTCGGCGACCAGCGCCGACAACGACGCCACACCATCGGCCGGCGTGACGGTCACGGGCGCGGTGTAGGTGACGGTGGTGCCCACGTTGCCGAGGGCTTCGTTCATTGCGCGCGCGAGCGCATGCACGGCGGCCGGCTGATGCGGACCCGCGACAACGATCGAACGCCCGCGATGCGCGAGCAGATCCGCCGCCATCACCGGCAACGTCTTCTGCCACTTATCACCGAGGGAGGCGCCGGCCGTGGCCGGCACGCCCACAGCGGCCGCAAGCGCGGCGGCGGCAGCGTGAATGTCCGCGGCCTTCAGGGCCACCTTGTGATCGGCCTTGGAACCAGTGATCGTGGGAATCGGCTCAACGACGTAGAGGCGGTTGAGCTGGTCGGTCGGCGTGCCGATCTTGCGGCGCGACGAAAAGTCCTTCGTGTACCGCACGGCGGACGCGCCGAAGCCCATGAAGTCGGCATCAAGGGCGACCACGATGTCGGCGTCCTTGAAGTTGTAGAGCGGCGTGGCGGACGGCGCGCCGCCCTGGACCGTGCCGTAGACCGCATCCCACTGGTGCCACTTCGCCTGAGGCAGGCTGGCAAGCAGCATCTGCATCTGCGCGGCGAGCGACGGAGACGTGATGGGTTCGGTGAGGATGCGCAGACCGGCACCCTCCAGCGCGCTCTGGGTCATCAGCGCACCCTGGAGCGCGGTCACGAAACCGGTCCACGTCCTGGTGTCGCCGCGGTAACGCAGCGTGCGCGAGCGATCCGGATCGTAGAGCGACAACACCGCAGCCTGGCCGAAGATGTCGGTGGCGCCGAGCGAAGCGGGGTGTTCCGGGTTGCCCTCGAGCTTCGTCGGACGGCCGAGATGATTTTCCGCGAGGAGCGCCATGCCGACGCCGCCTTCGGACATCGCCGTGGCGTAAAACAGCGGACGTCCCGGAATGACTTCTTCCGGCTGCCGCACGTACGGCACGATCGCCTCATCGGGCTGCCGCGTGCAGGCGCTCACGCCGGCGAGCGCGAGCGACGCACCCATCAGCTTGAGGAACTGGCGGCGGCCCGCGGGATCGTTGAACTCCGACGCCTGCGAGGGGAACTCGCGGGCGACGTAGTCCTGGAACTCCGGGGTGTTGGCCAGTTCGTCGAGGCTGCGCCAATAGGCACGGCCGTCGGGCGTCGTGGGACTCGCGAGGCGGGATCGAATATCAGCGAAGGTCATGTGCGTTCGTCAAACCAGGCCAAATCAGCGATGACAGACTGAGCAACTGGTCATGTGCTCGACGCCCGCCACGTTGTATTCCTTCTTCAGCGTCCGACCGAGCTCCAGCTGGTTGGCCGGCGCTTGGTACGCCATATTGAAGACTTCCGACCGCGGGCGGAGGAACTTCTCCGGCTCGCGGTGGCACTCGAGACACCATTCCATCTGCATCGACGTGGCCTGATAGGTCAGAGCCATCTTGTCGACGGGGCCGTGGCAGGTCGCGCAACCGACGCCCTGTTTCACGTGGATTTGGTGATTGAAATAGACGAAGTCTGGAAGGTCGTTCACCCGAATCCACGTCAGAGGGGTGTTATTGCGGAAACTCGCCCGCACCGGCTCTAGCATCGGCGCGTTCGACCAGATCTGCGAGTGACAGTTCATGCAGGTCTTGGTCGGCGGGATGCCGGCGAACGCGGAGTTCTCAACTGACGTATGGCAATACCGACAGTCAAGTCCGATACCGCCCACGTGGTGAGCGTGGCTGAACTGAATCGGCTGCTCGACAAACTCGTTCTGCCGCGTCACCCAGGAGGAACGCATCAGCGTGAAGATCACCCATCCAAGGAACAGGACGAGGCTCAACACAACGAACAGGCTCGAGCGAGCGGCAGCGTTGGCGCTTTTCGGAAAAATCTGGCTCATAGCGGGCTAAAAAGCGCCCCTAGCCTATCTTGATCAACAGGCAATTGCGCACACGCGACAAGGTCAGATCCGCGCCCGTATTTGGGCCAGAATGTCTCGCGCACGTGCAGCGTCGCTCTCGATCGGATGTCCCGGGTGGGCGGCGTACCCGAGGCAGCCCCTTTATGATGTGAAAGGTTTCACAAACCTGTCAATCCCAACCAAAGAGGTCCGAGTTTCACCCGGAGTCCACATGTCCAGTTCCGCAGCCATCGCCGTCAGCGGCGTGTCCAAGCGACTCGGCGAGCATCAGGCCGTCAACAACGTCTCGATCGAGGTCCCGGTCGGCTCGATCTACGGCTTCATCGGTCCGAACGGATCGGGGAAGACCACCACGATCCGCATGATCATGAACATCCTGGTGCCCGATGCCGGTAGTATCCACGTGCTTGGCAAAGCCAGCGCGGCCGACGTCCGGGACGACGTGGGCTACCTGCCGGAAGAACGAGGCCTCTACAAGAAGATGACCGTGCGCCGCGTCCTGCGCTACTACGGACAGCTCAAAGGCAAGACCGCGCACGAAGTCGACGCGGGGATGAAGGAGTGGCTCGGCCGGCTGCAGCTGACCGACTGGATGGACAAACGCGTCGAGCAGCTCTCCAAGGGCATGGCGCAAAAAGTCCAGTTCATCGCGGCCGTCGTCTCTCAACCCAAACTGCTGATTCTCGACGAACCGTTCTCCGGTCTCGATCCGGTGAACGCCGAAGCACTCAAGGACGCGGTGCTTGAAATGCGGCGTCTCGGCACCACGATTGTGTTTTCGACGCACGACATGGGCGCAGCCGAACGCCTGTGCGAGCGGATTTTCATGATCTTCAAGGGGAACAAGGTGCTCGACGGCACGCTCGACGACATTCAGGCGGAATACGGCCACGACACCGCGAGAGTCCGCGTCAGTGGCGGCGTGTCGATGCTGCAGGGCCTTCCCGCGGTGGACGCCATCAACGATCACGGCAACTACCAGGACGTCCGGCTGAAGGGCAACCCGCAGGCGTTCCTGCAGGCGCTGGTGCAGAAGACCGATGTACAGCAGTTCGAGATACGGCGGCCGTCGCTGCACGACATCTTTGTGCGGATCGCGCGGCCCACCGCGGATGACCTGCGCGCCGAGAACGGAGATGTGCGATGAGCCGCATTTTCACCATCGCCCAGTCCGAGTTCCTGACGCTCGTCAAAACCAAGGCCTTCATCATCGGCATTCTGCTGATGCCGGTCCTGATGGTGGGCTTCTTCTTCTTCATGGCGTACGCCGAACGGCACGTCGACGTCGAGCGGCGGCCATTTGCGGTGATCGATCACACGGGCGTGTTGTATGACGCGCTCAAGACGGCTGCCGACGCGCGGAATGCCGAGAACGTCGAGAGCGGGACGCGCACCGGCCCGGAATTTGTCGCGTCGCCCGTGGAGGCGGCCGGACGATCGATCGACGAGCTGAAGGTGGAACTCTCGGGCCGTGTGCGCAGCAAGGACCTGTTTGCGTTTGTGGAAATTCCCGCGGAGGTGCTGACGGCGACCACCGGCGCCGTGCCCGCCATCCGGTACTACTCGGAGAGCACCTCGTACGAACCGCTGCCCAACTGGCTGCGGACGACGCTGAATGACGAGATCACCAAGCGGCGCTTTGATGCGGCAGGGATCGATCAGGCGCTGATCACACGGTTGAACACACGCACGCCACTCTCCACGTTCGGCCTGATGGAACAGGCCGCGGACGGCACGGTCAAAGAGGCACAGGAAGTGGACGCGCTGGCGCGCATGGCGCTGCCCCTGTTCTTCCTGGTGCTGATGTTCATGTCGGTCATGACCGCAGGTCAGCACCTGCTCAACGCGATCATCGAAGAGAAAATGAGCAAGATCGCGGAAGTGCTGCTCGGATCGGTGACGCCGTTTCAGCTGCTCGCCGGCAAACTGCTCGGCACGGTCGCGGTCTCTCTCACTCTGAGCTTCGTGTATCTGGCCGGCGGTATCTACGCGTTGTTCGCGAGTGGCCGATGGGACCTGCTCGATCCGGGACTCGTCGCGTGGTTCGTGATGTTCATGGTGTGCGCGGCCCTGCTCTACGGGTCCGTGTTCCTCGCCCTGGGATCGGCGTGTTCCGACCTCAAGGACGCGCAGAGCATGATGCAACCCGCGATGATCCTGATCATGCTTGCGTATCTCGGATCGTTCATCGTGATTCAGAATCCCGATTCGAGCATCGCCGTCGGCATGTCATTTTTCCCGACGCTGACGCCGTTTGCGATGCTGCTGCGCATGGCCATGCCACCCGGTCCCCCGATGTGGCATGTGCTCGTGGCTGTGATCGGCCTGGTCGCCACCACCGGCTTCTGCGTCTGGGCAGCGGCCCGCATCTTCCGCGTGGGCATCCTCATGCAGGGCAAGGCGCCGACGCTGCCCGAGCTGGTGAAGTGGATCGGGAAGTAGTGGGCGGATGGGCAGTTGGGCGGATGGGCACGTAGGGCGCGCTGAACTTGAGCGCGCCAAACACGTTGGGTGAGGTTGGGTGAGGTGAAGCGATGAAACGAGCAGCGGCGATTCTCTGTGGTGTGGTGATGATGGTGGCGTTCGCCTCCGGCGCACCCAACCTCCACCCAACCTTACCCAACCCCACCCAACCCTCACCCAACCCCACCCAACCTGCGTCAGCGTCAACTGTCTCCTACCGCGTCACCTTCCCCGAGCCTGAACACCATTGGATGCAGGTGGAGGTGACGTTCACGGGCCTCGGGACGCGGCCGCTGCAGGCGCGAATGAGCCGGTCGTCTCCTGGCCGCTACGCGGTGCACGAGTTTGCGAAGAACATCTTTTCGTTCGAAGCGTTCAACGCCAAAGGCGTGGCGCTGACACCGACACGGCCGACGCCGTATCAGTGGAATGTCTCCGGGCACGACGGCACGGTGCGCGTGGTCTACAAGATCTTCGGCGATCGCGGCGACGGCACCTACTTCGCCGTGGACAACACCCATGCGCGCCTGAACATCCCGGCATCCTTCATGTGGGCGATCGGTCTTGAAAATCGCCCTGTGCGCGTCACGTTTGTGCCGCCGGCCGGCTCGAGCTGGAAGATCGGCACACAACTCTTCCCCACCAGCGATCCGATGACGTTCACGGCGCCGAACCTGCAGTACTTCATGGACAGCCCGACCGAATTGTCGGACTTCGGTTTGCGGTCGTTCACCGTGAAGAACCCCGACGGCAAGACGTACGATATCCGCGTGGCCGCACACCACGATGGCTCCGACGCAGACCTTGACGCGCTGACCAACGACGTCGAACGCGTCGTGCTTGAACAGGGCGCGGTCTTCGGCGAGTTCCCGGCATTCGAGACCGGCAACTATACGTTCCTGCTCGACTACACGCCGCACAGCGACGGCGACGGCATGGAACATCGCAACTCGACGTTCACGAGCAGCCGTCTGTCGATTGCGAATCCACAGCAGCGTCGCCAGGCGCTCGGAACGATCTCGCACGAGTTCTTCCATGCGTGGAACGTGGAGCGCATCCGGCCGGCCGATCTCGAGCCGTTCAACTTCACCGATGCGAACATCTCGTGCTGCCTCTGGTTGGCCGAAGGGTTCACGCAGTACTACGGCAACCTGCTGCTGATTCGCGCGGGCTTCACTGCGGTGTCACAGGGCGGCATCGGCTTCGGCGGCACGATCAACGCGGTGGTCAACGGCTCCGGCCGCCTGGTGCGGTCGGCCGTCGAGATGAGCCAACACGCGGCCTACACAGACGCCGCCGCGTCGATCGACAAGACGGAGTTTGGCCGGTCGTTCATTTCGTATTACACGTATGGCGCAGCGGTCGCGCTCGCACTGGACCTGTCACTGCGTGAGATGTCAGACGGCGCGATCACGCTCGACGATTACATGCGGCTGCTCTGGGTGACCTACGGCAAACCCGCAGGCGCCACGCCGGGGCTCGTCGCTCGGCCGTACACCTTGCGCGATCTGCGCACCCAATTGGCCGTGCTGACCAAGAACAAGGCGTTTGCCGACGAGTTCTTCGACAAGTACGTCGAGGGCCGAGAGGTCGTGAACTACGAACGGTTGATGTTGCAGGCTGGGTTCGTCGTGCGCCCGCGGTCACCCGAAGCGGGATGGATTGGCAACGTGCAGGTCACGCCGCTGGAGAGCGGCGGACTGACCATCAATCCTCCGCAGGGCAACGCGGTGAGTCCGATCGCCTTCGGCACGCCCGCATACGAAGCCGGTCTGGAATACGGGAACGTCATCGTCACGATCGACGGACAGCCGGCTACGGTGGAGACGTTCGGTGCGATGAGTCGCAAGAAGCCCGGCGACACCGCAACTCTGACGCTGCGGCGTCGTGGTGGACAGATGGTGACCACCACGATCACGTTGAAACCCAACCCCGCGTTGGTGGTGATCGACGTGGAGGCGGCCGGTGCGCCGCTCACGGACATGCAGAAGGCGTTCCGCGAGTCGTGGCTCGGCTCAAAGGTCAAGTAGGGGGAATCAGCGATGAACCGAACACTGCTGGCGACACTGGTCGCGACGACGATGACTGTGGGTGCCGCGGCGACGGCGCCTGATGCCAGACCCGGTGCGGATTGGCCGGCGTTCCGTGGCATCAACGGCGCCGGCGTCGGCACCGGCACCACGCCGACCACATGGAACGTCCCCAAAGGTGACGGCGTCGCGTGGTCAGCGCCGCTTGATGGACTCGGGCATTCGAGTCCGGTGATCTGGGGCAATCAGCTCTGCGTCACCACGGCGAAGAGCGACAAGGGCGACGCGAGCATGAAGCTCGGGCTGTACGGCGACATCCGGTCGGTGGACGACGCCACTGAACACACGTGGCGTCTTGTCTGCCTCGACAAACGCGACGGGACGATGATGTTCGACCGGGTGATTCACAAGGGCGTGCCGATCATCAAACGTCACACCAAGGCCACACACGCCAACTCGACGCTGGCGACTGACGGCACCCATCTTGTCGCGATGCTGGGTTCGGAAGGGCTCTTCGCATTCGACATGCAGGGCACCCTGAAGTGGAGGAAGGAATTCGGCGTCCTGGACTCCGGCTACTTCATGGCGCCGCAGGCGCAGTGGGGGTTTGCGACCTCGCCGGTGATCCACCAAGGCCGGGTCATCCTGCAGGCGGATGTGCAGAAGGACTCGTTTATTGCCGCGTTTGATCTCCAGACGGGCAAGGAGTTGTGGCGGACGCCGCGGCAGGATGTGCCGACGTGGAGCACACCGGCGATTCATCGCGTGGGTGGCCGGACACAGGTCATCGTCAACGGCTGGCGCCACATGGGCGCCTACGATTTTGAGACGGGCGCGGAGATCTGGAAACTCAACAGCGTGGGCGGTGACATTCCCGTGCCGGTGCCGGTGATCGGCGACGGGTTGGTCTACCTGACTTCAGCACACGGCCCCGGCCAGCCGGTGTTTGCGATCAAGGACACGGCCAAGGGCGATATCTCGCTGGCTGCGGGCGCGACCACGAACGAGCACATCTCGTGGAGCCACCTGCGCGAGGGCGCCTACATGATTTCGCCGGTGTTGTATGACGGCCTGCTCTATGTATCGAAGAACAACGGCGTGTTCAGCGTGTTTGACGCCGAGTCTGGCGAGAAGGTCTACCAGCAGCGCCTTGGCGACGGCACCACCGGCTTCACGTCGTCTCTGGTCGCCGCCGACGGCAAGATCTACTTCAGCAGTGAAGACGGCGATGTGTTTGTGGTGAAGGCAGGCCGCACGTACGAACTGCTGGCGACAAACCCGCTGGGCGCCTACTCCATGGCGACGCCAGCCATCTCCGAGGGACGGATGTACTTCCGCACGGGGTCGGGGATCGTCGCAATCAGAAAGTGAACCCGCCACCGAAGTTCACGCGGGTCTTTTCGCCGCGCGCGTGTGCGGCGGAGAAACTCAGTTTGAACCCGGTCGCAGTGAACCAGAGGCTGCCGCCGACGCCCGTGTGCCGGGTCTGATCGCTGAACTTTCTGCCGTGGTCGTACGCGACGCCTGTATCGGCAAAGGCGCTGACGCCGAGTTTGCCCACGCTCATTGGTGACGTCAGCGGTACGAGCAACTCGGCAGAGCCGGTGACGACAATGTCGCCGTGGAAGCGGCCGGCCTCAAACCCGCGCAGGCTCGACCACCCGCCGAGCAACGGCTGCAGGTACCGGGGCAGGGCGCCGTCCGCACCTTCGCGGGTGACGCGCACGGCAAGCACCGATTCGCGAATCAGCCCCAGGTAACCGCGACCATCCAGCCGTGTGCGGTTGATCCGGTGTCCTTCCTTGAACGCGAGCAGGTCGTAGGAAGCCGACAACCAGACGGCGTTGCGCGGATAGCCGGGATCGAGGCGCGTATCAAACGCCACGTCGGCGCCGAACGTCCCGAACTGATCGGAGAGGGCGTCAAACTCAACAGCATCCCACGCGGCCGTGGCCCCCACTCGCAGGGAGCCCGCAGCGCGTTCCGCCCGCACCCACGCCTTCTTGCGATCGTCGTTGATCTCAAACGCGGGGTTCTTCTTGCGTTGGACCGCCCCGCCGACTTCGAGGCGGGAGAACGGGCCGCCGGCGAAGTTCTTCTCGGCAATCACCGCGGCTCGTTTGGTGCCGCCCCACGACAACGGCACCGACACACGGCTGCGCCCCCCAAACACGTCGGCCAGCGACGTCGTGAGGCCATACGTCAGGCCGTGGCCATCTTCGCCGTTGAGGATCGGCAGATACATGAGGCTGTCGGTCCATCCACGACGGACGACGCGCGCGACCTCTTCGCCATCGGGCAGGCGCTCAAACTCCACGCGCGCAGCGCCATCGTTGATGATGATGACCATGGTGATTTGTGTCGGGTCCGAGATCGACGCAAACCGCTTCAACACCTGCACGTCCTCAAATCGTCCGCTCCGCCGCAGTCGCGTCTCCACGTCGCGAACGGTCGACACCGTAAACGGCGTTCCGGTGGTGACACCGGCAATCGTCAGGACCTCCTCGGTCGGCGTCACGTTGTTGCCGTGCACGCGAATCTCGGCGATGACCTCACCCTGTGCCTGCAGCGCGGACGCCGGCGACGACACGACCGCGAGCACAAACACCAGCGCGGCGACCATTTACTTGATCCTCGCGGTGGCAGTCGCCAGTTTGTAGTTGTCGTACGTGATGCGGTACCGCACGTCGAATTCACCAATGGCCATCATCATCGAGAAGTACATCTCGATGTTCTTCGGCAGCCAGACATCGGGGAACGGCTGATGCATCGTCATGGAGGCCTTAGCGTCCGTCAGACGCACCAGCCATGCCCCTGGGAGGAAGTCGAGGTTGACGTTGTTGAAGTCATATTTCACGATCTGATGTGTCGCGGGCTCGATCCACAACGTCACGATCGAGACCTTGTTCAGCATCTTCTCGAGTTCGGCTTCGTAGTTGTCTTCCTTGCGTTTAATGTCCATGTCGCGCCGGTGCTGGCGCGAGTTCTGCTCCTTCGAAAACAACATCGCCGGGTAGTGCTCGACCTTCAGCAACTCGCGGCCGTCGATCGTCTCTCGCCCCACGAGCGCGTATTTGCCCTCCTCGAACTTGAACTTGAGGAAATACGCCGATGAGATGAACTGGGGTTCGCGCGTCTGGCGGATCAAGCCCTGGCTGTCTTCCGGCGCATCCGCCTCGACCGCCGCCCCGCGCTCAGGCGGTGCCTCTCCCGGTTTCGCGTTGGCGCGCAGACGGGCATCACGACGTTTTTCAGTCTGCAGGAATCGGTCCTCGTAACGCCGGCGCTCGTCCTCGCCCAGCGTCACACCGTTTGCGCGCACGGGGCTGCGCACGAAGAACCCGTCGCGTGTGTACCACGTGTAGTCGCGCCGGTCACCCCAGATCGGGAGCTTCCCCGGGCCTCTTAACTCGATCTGCTCGCGCTCATCAAGCACATACTGCTGAAACTTCTTCCAGTTGTCATCGCGCCGCACGATGACTTTCTGCATAAAGGCGTCCAGATCACCCTGCGTACTGCCACCTGCCGCCAGCACCGACCCGGCCGCCAGCGCCAGCACCACGGACACCGTTCCCCACTTGATCCTCGTCATCACGTCCTCACTCAGGCCCACGGCATCGATTGACCAACCCTATCAGACGGTCCGGGGATGTGTTCGGTTGCGGCATAATCGAAGCGCCCCGATGCACCTGCCCCTGCTGACCAACATCGCCATCGCCCTCGGCCTCGCACTGGCGGCAGGTTTGTTGGCCCGTCGCCTCGGCATCCCCACCATTGTCGGCTACATGCTGGCGGGGTTGGCCATCAGCCCACAATCCCCGTTCTGGGTCGGCGACATCGAGGCCATCCACCAGTTCGCCGAGTTCGGCGTCGTGCTGCTGATGTTCGGCGTCGGCCTCCACTTCTCGTTCAAGGACCTGTGGCGCGTGCGGCATGCGGCGATTCCGGGGTCGCTGATTCACATGGCGCTCGGGGGCGGCGCCGGATACCTGCTCGCGCGGTTCTGGGGCTGGAACCAGGGGTCGGCCGTGGTGCTCGGCGTGACGTTGTCGGTCGCAAGCACCGTCGTACTGCTGAAGAACCTGATGGACCGCGCTGAACTCGACACCCCGGCCGGCCGGGCCGCTGTCGGGTGGCTCGTCGTTGAAGACATCGCCACAATTGTGATCCTCGTGCTGCTGCCCGTCCTGGCCACGGGTGGAGACGATGCGGGCCTGGCGACGGCCGGGTTTGCCCTGATGAAGGCTGCGGTGTTCGTTGTCGCGATGCTGGTCGTGGGCAACCGGCTGGTGCCGATGATTCTGATTCGCGTCGCACACACGCGATCACGCGAACTGTTTGTGCTGGCGGCCATCACGATCGCACTCGGCACCGCACTCGCATCGGCGGAGTTTTTCGGGGTGTCGATCGCGCTGGGCGCGTTCGTCGCCGGCGTCGTCGTCAGCGAGTCACCGCTCAGTCATCAGGTGGCTGCGGAATTGCTGCCCTTCCGGGAGGCATTCGCCGTCCTGTTTTTTGTGTCGGTCGGTATGCTGGTGGACCCGTTCGAGATGGCGCGGTACTGGCCGCAGATCCTCGCGCTCTCGATGCTGGTCATTGTCGGCAAGTACGTCTTCGGTGCGATCGTGAGTTTCGCGTTTCCGTATCCGGCGCGCACGGGACTCGTCGTCGCGGCCGGCCTGAGTCAGATCGGGGAGTTCTCGTTTGTGGTCGGCCAGAGCGGCGTGGCGCTCGGGTTGCTGGACGCGACGCAGTATTCCCTGATTCTCGCCACGGCCATCGTGTCGATTTCAGTGAACCCGCTGATGTTCCGGACCATCGCCCCACTCGAGCAGTGGCTCAAGGGCTTCCCGCAACTCTGGCGACGGGTGAATCAGGACGGCACTGTGGCGCCGCCGGTTCCCGAAGGACTTCGCGACCATGTCGTCATCGTCGGTTGTGGTCGCGTCGGACGGCACGTGGCGGAGGTGCTTGGGCAGATGGGCACCCCGCGGCTTGTGGTGGAATCAGATCCAGAACGCCTGGAAAAGCTCAGGGACCTCGGTGTGCCGGTGCTGTATGGCGATGCGGCGGACTCGGAGATTCTGCAGCACGCCCATTTGAAGCACGCGCGGGTCGTTGTCATCACGGTGCCTGACGACACCGTGACACAGATGGTGGTTGAGGCCGTTCACCGTCATGCGCCTGCGGTGCACATCGTGGCTCGCGCGTCATCGTGGGCCGCTGGACACCTGCTGCGATCCCGCGGCGTCAACGATATCGTGAGGCCGGAACTGGAAGGCGGCGTCGAGATGGTCAGGCAGACGCTGATGGAGCTGGCCGTTCCCCACGACGAGGTTCTCAGGTTCACCGAACAGGTTCGCGGGTCGGACACGTCACAGCAATAGGGCCTCTACCGCGCGGTGGATGGCGTCCAGGTGCCGGTCACGGTGGTGAACTCAAGCGCAATGCAGACGGTCACCATCAAACTCAAGACCGTCGAGCACAACGTCGCCATCGACGACGCGATGTTCGGTGTGAAGTAGGGCGTCAGGCTCTTCCGGCGAACTCGCGCGTCTCGGTGTGCACTTTCACCTTCTCGCCCTCTTTGATGAAGAGGGGGACGCGCAGTTCCATCCCGGTTTCGAGCACAGCGAGTTTGGTGACGCTGCCGCTGCTGGTGTCGCCGCGGACCGCACCCTCGCATGAGGCCACGGCCAGTTCCACATGCGCCGGGAACTGCACGGCAATCGGATTGCCGTTGTACTTCTGCACCTGCACTTCGAGGTTGTCCACGAGCAGGAACCGATCGTCACCCAGCATGTCGGCCGAGAGGGTCAACGTTTCGAAGTTGGCCTGATCCATGAAGTGATAGCCGTCGGCGTCGGCGTACAGGAACGTCGCGGGGACCTTGACCAGGTCGGGCTCCGCAAATTTCTCCCCCGCCTTGAACGTGCGATCAAACACCGCGCGCGTCAGCAGGTTGCGCATCTTCACGCGCACCAGCGTCTGGCCGCCTCGGGCCGTCGGCTTCGAGACTTCGACTTCCAGACAGTTGTAGGGCGCGTTTTCGTACTCGAAGTACGCCTTGCGCTTGATCTCAATCGCTTCAATCAGGGCAGCCATCCGACTATTCTACTCACGCATGGCTGTCCGCCCGAAGGTCGTCGTTGTTGGAGCCGGAGCATTTGGGGGGTGGACCGCCCTCACCCTGCAACAGCAGGGGGCCAACGTCACCCTGCTTGACGCCTGGGGACCGGGCCACGCCCGATCCTCCTCCGGCGGGGATACCCGCATCATCAGGGCGACCTACGGCCCGCGCCGCATCTACACCCGGATGGCCGCCCGGGCCCTCCATCTGTGGCGGGAACACCAGGCCGCCTGGGGCCACGGCTGTCTCGAGACCACCGGCGCGCTCTGGATGAGTGGTGCCGACAACCGATTCGGACAGGAGTCCGCCAACGCCCTGCGGGATGAAGGAATGCCGGTCGAGGTGCTCCCGGCCGCCGAGGCGGCTGACCGATGGCCCCAGATCAACTTCTCGGGCATCACGTCGGTCGTCTTTGAGCCCGACGCCGGGGTGCTCTCGGCGCGACGCGCGTGTGGCGCCGTGGTCGATCGTTTTGTCGCGGATGGCGGCACCTGCCGAATGGCGCCGGTCGCCCCGCCGCGCCGGCTCGACGTTGTCACCCTTGCCGACGGCACCACCCTCGATGCCGACGCCATCGTCTATGCGTGTGGTCCGTGGCTTGGCAGCCTGTTTCCAGGCGTGATCGGTCCACGCATCACGGCGACGCGGCAAGTGGTGCACTACTTCGGCACGCCGGCCGGTGATGCGTCGTTTGTGTCTCCGCATCTGCCCGTCTGGCTCGAACTGGGTGCCGCCGTCATGTACGGCTTCCCGGCGGATGCCCAGCGCGGATTCAAGATCGCAGACGACACCTCCGGTCCGCCGATCGATCCCACAACCGATCCACGCGTCATCACCCCCGACGACATTGATCCTGTGCGCGAGTACCTGGCGCACCGTTTTCCCAGACTCGCGGACGCACCGTGGCTCTCCGGCGAAGTCTGTCAGTACGAAGCCACGCCGGACTCCGACTTCATCATCGACACCCACCCGGATTCATCGAAGGTGTGGATCGTCGGAGGCGGGTCCGGCCACGGATTCAAGATGGGGCCGGCCATCGGCGAACTGATGGCGGACGCCGTGCTCGGAGACACGGCGCCCGATCCCGCGTTCAGCCTGCACCGGTTTGCGGGCGGGCACGCGGCGCAGCCCAAATGGAGCGCCTGAAAAGGAGCCCCGGGGGCGTCGTCGTAGGGCCCGCTGGACTGTAGCGGGCCAATGCTGGCACGCTCCAAACCAGCGCGCCCTACTGCGTGCCCTGCTCAAGTGCAGCGCGCCCTACTCGTTTCGCAGAGACACAACCGGATCAACCGCCGCACAGCGACGTGGCGGCACCCAGCACGCCACTGCGGCGACGCTGAGCATCAGCACCGGCACACCGACAAAAGCGCTGACCTCCGACGCCATCGCCGGCGTCGTCATCGCCGGCGTCGGGACAAAGATCGTCATCATGTCTTCAGCGGTGACCGTCAGCGTGGGTGACGACCTGAGCAATTCCGGCGACACACCGTGCGCCTGCGCGTTGTAGACCAGCCAAATCATAAAGACTGAGGCGAATGTGAACCAGATTCGTCGAATCCACCAGTGCGCGCCGCGCGTGCTCATGAGCAGCTTCCCGCCTGCCTCCGACGAGTTCCTGCGGATAAAAGAGCACCAGCGCGTCGCGTTCGCGCGATCCGGCGCATCGGCGACAAAAGGTTCACGCGGGTTCAATGACGCGGTACGGAACTTCCTGGTAGGGAGGCAGCCCAGCCAGCCGGATGATCTCGTCCAGTCCGGCCCGGTCGTGGAATTCCTTGCCGTCACGGTCGATGACGACGCTGTTCGGATACCCGGGAGCGAGACGCCTGAACTCGGCGTCGATCAGCCTGAATCTGGCCACCATCTGCTCCGCCTCTTCGTGCGGCCGGCTCCGCAGGCGGATGTGTTTTTCGATGGTGTCGGTGCTGGACGTCAGCACGATCGTGCAATCGGGATTCCAGTGGTCTCCGATCCGCAGCTCGTCTCGCAGCGCAGCGTGATAACGCTCGGGGTATTCGGCAATGTGCGCTTCCAGGGTCAGGCGTGAGCCTTCGAAGAAGATCACGCGGTCGTCGCGGTCGTGGGTCGCGGCATCCCGGTAGTTCGCGTCGTACAGTTCGGCAAAGTAGCGCGTCACCCCGACAGGGTTGCGGCCCGCTTCGATGTCGGCCAGCACCCGTGGATCCCAGACGCCCTTCTCACCTTCGCCGTACGACCCATGGTGATACAGGTCGGCCAGCTGACGCACAAGGGTGCTCTTGCCAACACCCGGGCCACCCACAATTGCGACTCGCATGGAGAACTCATCGTACATCGCGATGGGGCCGGATATCCGGCAACCACAACGCAATCAGGCCCAGCACCGGGAGCCACGAGCACCACCGGAAGACCGTGACGATCCCAACGTGATCGGCGGCCCAGCCAAGCACCGCCGCACCGGTACCGGCAACACCGAACGCGAATCCGAAGAACAGCCCCGACACCAGACCCACACGTGTGGGCACCAGTTCCTGCGCGTACACCAGGATGGCGGAAAACGCGGACGAGAGCACCAGGCCAATCACGATACTCAACACCGTCGTCCACCCAAGCGACAAATACGGCAGCGCGATCGCAAACGGGACGATGCCGACGATCGAGCCGAGGATCACGGGTCGTCGGCCAAAGCGGTCACCGACCGGACCACCAATGAACGTGCCGGCGGCGACAGCGCCGAGGAATGCAAACAGGTGAAACTGCGCCTGTTGGGTCGATACGCCGAAGCGTTCGATCAGAAAGAACATGAAGTAGCTGACGAAGCTCGAGATGTAGACGTACTTCGAGAACACCAGCCCGAGCAGAATCACCAGGAGCCAGCGCACTCTCGCCCTGGGCAGAGCGCCGTGCGCTGAGACAGGCTTCGCGGCGCGTTGCCTGGCAATACCGACCGTCCAGTACCAGTGGCCGATGCGCCAGAGCACGACAATCCCGATCAGCGCGACGACCGTGAACCACCCGACTGCACCCTGACCTCTCGGCAACACGATAAACGCCGCCATCAAGGGGCCAAGTGACGTGCCGAGATTGCCGCCCGTCTGAAACAGCGACTGCGCAAACCCATGTCGGCCACCGGATGCCAGGCGCGCGATGCGTGATGACTCCGGATGGAAGATCGACGATCCGATACCCACCAGCGCCGCCGCCACCAACAGGCCGGCATAGGCCTGCGCCGTGGCAAGCAGCACCAGCCCCACCAACGTGAATCCCATCCCGACCGGTAGCGAATAGGGGCGGGGCCGCTTATCCGTATACAGACCCACAAAGGGCTGCAACAGAGACGACGTGACCTGATTGGTCAACGTGATCATGCCGATCTGCCAGAAGTCGAGGGAGAACGACGTCTTCAACATGGGATACAACGCCGGCAGCAGCGACTGCAGAAGGTCGTTGATCAGGTGGCACGCCGTCAGAGCCCACAGAACGGGCACGACGGTGCTGGGTGCGCGGTGCTCAGTGCTCGGTGCGTGCGCGGTGCTCGGTGCTGGGGGCACGGTGCGCTAGGGGCGTGGGATCTTCGAAGCGAGCTTGACGACGATGTCGTATTCGGCTTTGGTGACGGGCTGCACGGAGAGGCGGCTGCCCTTCTGGATGACCTTCATCTGCTCCAGGCCCTTCGTCGACTTCAGCGTTTCCAGGGGAATCGTGCCGTGGAAGTTCTTCTCGAACGCGATGTCGACCATGAACCAGAGGGGCTTCTCCTTCGAGCTCGCGGGATCGAAGTACTTGTGTCCCTTCTTCCACGAGAACTGGTCGGGGTAGCCGGCCCGTGAGATACGCGCCAGTCCGGTGACGCCGGACGGGTCGGCGTTCGACGCGTAAAAGAGCACCTCGTCGCCGACCTGCATGTCGTCGCGCATGAAGTTGCGGGCCTGGTAGTTCCGCACACCTTCCCAGCTGGTCTCGCCGTCCCGCTCGAGATCGTCAATCGTGTAGGCGGCGGGTTCACACTTCATCAGCCAATAACGCTTCGCCATAGGTCGATCAGGATAACAGTCTGGCGTACGCTTGGACCATGTCTCTCGCGACCACGCGCGTCGGCGCGGACACCGCCTCCCGCCACCTCGTCATGTTGCACGGCATCTATGGGCGCGGCCGCAACTGGCAGACCATCGCCAAAGCGGTTGTGTCTGCCAGACCCGAGTACGCCTGCTGGCTGGTGGACCTGCCCCGTCACGGCGATTCCGGTGCCGGCGCCCACGGCGACGGTGTACGTGGCTTCGCCGCAGACATTGACGACTGGCTTCGGAACCAGGGCCCCACGCCGGACGTTCTGCTCGGCCACTCCTTTGGCGGCAAGGTCGCACTCGCGATGGCTGAACATCGGCGTTCCGAACCTCTCCAGGTCTGGGTGATCGACTCGACGCCGGAAACCAAGGCTGCCGGTGGCAGTGCGTGGCAGATGCTGGAGTTGGTTCGGTCGCTGCCCGAGACGTTCCCGTCGCGCGAATCGGCGACCGACGCCATTGCGGCCGGTGGATACAGCCGCGGGGTGGCGGTCTGGATGTCCACCAACCTCATCCGTGAGTCGGACCACTTTGTGTGGCGGCTGGATTTTGATGTCATGGACCAGTTGCTCCACAACTTCTTCACCACGGACCTCTGGTCCGTCGTCACCGACCGGGCTCCGGGCCACGATCTGCATTTCCTGCGGGCCTCGACGTCCAGTGCGATGTCCGACGCCGCAGCGCTGAGGGTGGAGTCCCTGGCTGACGTGCACGTCCATCTGCACCGGCGCGAGGGTACCCACTGGATCCACTCGGAGTCTCCGCAGGTGGTGATCGACCTGCTGCTTGCGCACCTCCCGCTCACGCCGGGCTGAAGCCCGGCTGGAGCCGGTAGTTCTTGCACGGTGGCGGGCCGTCGACCGGTTTCACCAGGCGCAGCTCAATACTGTAACTAATTGATAAATAGCGACTTACATCCAGATCCAGACTTGGTCACGATTCTTACACTCACCCTGGCCGTGGAGGTGAGTGATGACAGTAATGACCAAATCGGGAATCGCGGCGGCGGTGTTGGGCGCGTTCTGGCTCGGCGTGATGGTGGCGCCTCACATGCCGGCCATGCCGGTTGACGCGCCACAGGCGCAGGTTGAGGCCGCAACTCCGGAGGCCACAACGGCGGCCTGCACTCCGGCACGCCCAGTGGCGCGCGAGACGAAGTCAACGCTCGCGGCAACCGCTGAGCCCGTTCAGGAGCACGTCAAGCCGCTGCTGACGTGGGGCACGGACCCGCAGAAGGCGGCTGACGGCTTCACGAACGCGGAAGACTTCGTGGCGACGGCCTACGCGGCGAAGAACACCGAGGTGCCGTTCATGTTGCTCAAGCACCGGGTGCTGAACGAGAAGCAGAAGCTGGCGTCAGCGATCCGCGCATCAAAGCCAGAGCTCGACGCGACGCTCGAGGCTGACCGGGCCACACTCGAAGCCCGGGCCAACCTCGCGCGCCTGCAGACGATGTAGGGCGTTACCGCCCGCCGCGCATGACGGCGGGCGGTTCCACCTTCCACCACCATTGCGGATCGAGCGGCTTCTGCCGCGGCCAGGTCTCCGTCAGCGTTGCCGCGACATACAGCCGGCCGTTTTTCATCACCTGCGAAATCGCCGCAGTATTCTTGAGGTCGTCGAGCGGATTGGCATCGAGCACGATCAGGTCGGCCAGTTTCCCGACTTCCAGTGAGCCCAGATCCTTGCCGAGGCCGATGGCATCCGCACCATCGATCGTCGCCGACCGCAGCGCGTGCATCGGACTCATGCCGCCCGACGCCATCATCCACAGTTCCCAGTGCGTGCCCAGCCCCTGCACTTCACCGTGAGACCCAAGGCCGACCTTGCCGCCCCCTTCCACCCACTTCGTGAGCTGCTGGGCATGCAACGGATACACGTGCTGGTCAGTGCGCTGGAAACTCGTGCGTTTCCACTTGTCGAGTTCATCGTGCGGCGTGAAGAACCGGAGCTTCGCCTCCTGGTCCACATCCGTGCGCGTCAGGTAGTACTGCAGCCCTGACGGACCACCGTAGCTGACAATGAGCGTCGGTGTGTACGTCAGACCGCTCTGCGCACCAAGCGTGACCACATCGTTGAAGAACGGGCTGATGGGAAGATTGTGCTCCAGCCCCGCGTAGCCGTCCTGCATCAACGTCAGGTTCATCGTGAAGTTGGCGCCACCTTCCGTGGTGGGTGTGAGCCCGAGCTCCTTCGCCGCCATGATCACCCACTGGCGCACCTTGCGATCTCCGACAAGGTATTGCTTGATGGTCTTGGTGTTGTAGTGGTCCGAGTACCGGCGCAACACGTCACGCGCATCTTCCAGACTGCGGATGTTGTCGGCGCCAAAGATGCCAGGGCCGGTGGAATACAGGCGCGGACCAATCAACTGCCCCGTGTCCATCAGGTCCTGATACGTCAGCGCATCTTCCGAAGACGTCTGCGGATCCCGTTGCGTCGTCACGCCGTACGCCAACTGCGCGAGGAACTGTGAGACCTGCGCGCGGTGGACGCCCCATGCCACCCAGGTGTGGGCATGGATATCCACGAGACCGGGCATGATCGTCTTGCCACGCAGGTCCCGCACCGTTGCACCTGAGGGAATCGTCACCCGTCCTGACGGACCAATCGCGGTGATCCGGTTGTTGGTGATCACCACATCGCCGCGCTGAATCACCTCGTCACCCTTCATCGTGATCAGGCGCGCGTTGCGCAACGCGATCACGCCGGCGGGCTTGTCCTTGTCGACGACGATCTCCACGTCCACGCGGTGAGGCTCGTACTCATAGGTCGGGGGTTTCGGGGTGGGTGGTGTAGGTGGCGTGGGTGGCGTGGGTGCGGCGGTGCGTTCAGCTTCGGCTTCTGCCGTGGCGCGGTTGGTGGCGTCCACTTCGGCGGCGAGCGCGAGGTCGTGCAGGAAGAAGCTGCGGCCCATCGAATAAAACGCCGCACGGCTGTCGTCGGTCCACCCAACGAAGTCCCCGCCGATCTTCGTGAGCCTCCACGTCGGCACTGAGGATGGCGTGGCCGCAGAGACAGTGGGCACGGTGCCGCCGACCGGAGGCACCGTCACCATGTACACATTGCGATTGGCTCGCACGAGCGCGCGTTTGCCATCCGGCGACAACACCACTTCGTCCGGCGTGCCGCCGCCCCCTCCCGGCGCCGACGGGGCCGTGACTTTAACGACGGGTTTGAAGTCCGTGCCATCGAACCGCACCGACAGAATGCCGTCGGAGCCGGCCCACACGTAGATGCGCTCCGGGTCAGGTCCGACGTGAGGGGCATTGCGACCCTGCTGCGTCGCCCCGCTCGCCACCCAGGCAATTTGGGTTGGTGCGCCACCGGCAGCCGGCAACCACACGTACTCAAGCTCCGCCGAACCGCCGTGGTTGCCAAAGTCCTCGAGCGTCCGCAGGCGATGCATCTTCGACCCGCGGACGGCAATCAGTCGTGTGCCATCGCGCGAGTAGGTGATCTTGTCGAAAAACGCGGACACCGGCGTGAGCTTCTGCGGCTGGCCGGTTCCATCGGCGCGCAGGCGATAGATATCGCCTCCCGTGTCGTCATTCCAGGTGACGTAGGCAATGTACTGCCCATCAGGCGACCAGACGGGCGCATGCTCCACGTCCGATCCCGTGGTCATCCGGCGCGCGTTCTGAATCACGGGGTACACCGGCTGTGCAGGCTCGGCGGTCGCAGCAGCGGCGGCACCAGCGGCCGGGGCCGCCGGCTTCTCTTTTCGCGTACCTCGTCCCTGCGGAAGGTCGGCGATATAGAGACGGTCAAGCGCCGTGAACACGACGCGTTGTCCATCCGGTGACGGCCTCGCGCCGCGAATCTGCGACACCGTGAGCTTCTCATCGTCAATGGGATAGTCGAACTTCACCAACGGTCCGAGTTGCTGCTCCACTCTGGCGGTGAAGGGAATCTCCGTGGCTTCGCCTGACGGCACTGCCACGCGCCAGATCTTGCCGCCGTAGCTGGTGATGACGGCCGAGGAATCCGGCGTGAACGCAGAGGCGGGATACACATCGCGATCACGCGCGCCCCCACCTTCCGTGTCATCGCGCTGCACGTCCATCTTGAGCCACCGATCTTCGCCGGTGTTCAGATCGAGCAACTTCAGGGCTTGCCTGGCGTCGAACCTGGTCGAGTACATCAACCAGCGACCATCAGGGCTGGCCGTCGGCCGGAATGCGCCCTCATGTTCGTGCGTGCGCGTATGAAGCCGGCCCGTTTCACGATCGAGCAGGGCAATCTGCAGCGGCCCGACCACCCTGGCCGAACTCCGGTTGTCGGTGTGCGGATCAAAATCCGGATCTGCCGGGTCCACATGACGCGTTGCGAACCCCGTGGGCACGGCGCCGCGCACATTCACCCAGAGATACCGTGCGTCGCGGGCGAACTCCGGTCCGAGCAACGCCGGCGCCGTTGGTGTCGTCGGCCCACCGGGAATCGCGACCGGCGCAAGACCGGTCATCTGCAGGCCCGACCCGCCGCTCTCGTGATACATCCACAACTGCGCGCCCTTTGCCGCGATGACGTAGTCGCCGTCGGGCGTCCATGTCGGCGACATGTAACTCTCCCGCTCCGTCGTCGTCACCGCCCGCGCCCGGGTGCCATCGGCATTGGCAATCCACACGTTCTCGGATCCGTTCCGGTCGCTGATGAAGACGATGCGTGTGCCGTCGGGCGAAAACGCGGGCTGCATGTCGTAGCCCTGGCCACTGGTGATGCGTGTCGCTTCCCCGCCAGTGACAGGCAACGTGTAGAGGTCGCCCAGCAGCTCGAACACCAGCGTGCGGCCATCCGGAGACAGGTCCAGTGACAGCCAGGTGCCCTCGGAGGTCGTGAATTCCATCGTGCGCGACGTGATGAGGGGGAGCCCACGCGTCCGGTTGGCCTCCGTAACAGCCTTGTCGTTCTCCTGCCTGGACTGCGCCTCGGGCAGCAGGGCAAACACGGTGAGCAACGCACACAACACGAGCACGGGACGGATCAGTCTGGGCATTCTTGACATGGGCACCTCAGGGGTGGCGGAATCCTACCCCGGATCGCCATTGTCCGATCTACGCTTACTGGCCGTGACCCAACACTCACCCGCCGAAATCCGGAAAGTCATCGCCGCCTCAGCGGTCGGCACCATGATCGAGTGGTACGACTTCTACATCTTCGGGAGTCTCGCCACGATCATCGCTCCGCTCTTTTATCCCAGCGGCGACGACACCTGGGCCCTCATCGCCTATCTCTCCACCTTTGCCGTCGGCTTCGTGGTGCGTCCGTTCGGCGCACTCGCATTCGGTCGCATCGGCGATCTGGTGGGACGGAAGTACGCGTTCCTGGTCACACTGATCATCATGGGCGCCGCCACCGCGGTGGTCGGCATCCTCCCGACGTACGCCACGATTGGCATCGCGGCCCCGATTGCTCTGTTGATCATCCGTGTCCTGCAGGGACTCGCGTTGGGTGGCGAATACGGAGGAGCGGCCGTGTATGTCGCCGAACACGTGCCCGACAATCGACGCGGCTTTTACACCAGCTTCATCCAAATCACCGCCACGCTCGGCCTGTTCGTTTCCCTGGTCGTCATTCTTGTCGTGCAGAACGCCGTTGGCGCCGAAGCGTTTCGCGAATGGGGCTGGCGTGTGCCGTTCCTGATCTCGATTGTGCTGGTCGGCATCTCGCTCTACATCCGCTTGCGCATGCAGGAGTCGCCGATCTTCACGCATATCAAGTCCACCGGCATGACGTCGGCGAAGCCACTCAAGGAAGCCTTCACCGAGTGGCACAACCTGCGCCGGGTGCTCATCTCGTTGTTCGGTGCGACGGCCGGCCAGGGCGTCATCTGGTACACAGGCCAGTTTTATGCGCTCTTCTACCTGCAGACCATCCTGAAGGTACACCCCACATCCGCGAACTACATCATCGCAACGGCGCTGTTGCTGGGGATGCCGCTGTTCATTCTGATGGGGGCCCTGTCGGATCGATGGGGACGCAAACGCCTCATGATGGCCGGCTGCCTCCTCGCCACGATCTCGTACTTGCCGATCTATCACGCGATGCAATCGGCTGCCGGCTCCGGCGTCGTCACTGCGGTCTCACAACAGAACCCCGTGACCGGCGCCATCAGTCTCACGCCGTTGGCGATGGTGGAGGGGGCGCTGCAACCGGCAAAGGAAGTGCTGACATTCACCGGCATCGGCGCACTGGCCGCAGAGCCGGCCGCGTGGATGCTGGTAGGGCTGGTGTTCATCCAGCTCGTGTTTGTGGCGATGGTGTACGGTCCGATCGCCGCCTACCTGGTCGAAGCGTTCCCGGCGAAGATCCGGTACACCGCACTCTCGTTGCCGTACCACATCGGCAACGGCGTGTTCGGCGGCCTGTTGCCCCTGATTGGTCTCTACGTGATCTCCGCCACCGGCAACATCTACGCGGGACTCTACTATCCGATCGGCGTTGCCGCCATCACCTTCGTCATCGGCTCGCTGCTGCTGGTGGAGACACACCAGCACCGGATCTGGGATGAAGTGAACAAGTAGCGATCAGCGCGGCGTCGCGATCAGCAGTCTGTTCTTGGGGGTGATCCCGGCGGGAATCGTCTGCGTGCGCACGTGATATCCCTGCGCCTCGAGCCGGACGGCCCGCATCGTGTCGACGGCGAGAGCCAGATCCATCCAGCCTTCGAGCGCTCCGGGGTCACAGGTCTCGGCATCATGACAACACGGCAACACCGCCACGCGGGCGCGGACGGCGGCCGCAGCCATCAACACCAGATCCGTCAGAGCGCCGCATCCATGACACGACACCACCACATCGTCGGCCGCGAGGGTGACGTCTGTGACTGGCGCAGCGGTGTAGGTGACGCGGCCCTGAAGACGCGGCCAGTCTTCCAGCAGCGCCGCCTGGAGGGTCGCCGCGGAGGCAGGCACGGCAGGGTCGACTACGAGCACTGACGGTGAGGAGTCGTCGAGCAACAGCATCAGATGGCCCAACAGGCCGTGGCCCCCGCCAAGGTCGACGACCCGGCCGCCTCTGAAATGGCGGCGCGTGCGGCGTGCCGCTTCCCACGCCTCATACAGCTCCTTGCGCGGGAGGCAACCAGCCCGGCAGACAGCGCGGGCGATGCGGTCGAAGAGTGAGTCCGCCGGGAACCGCCCGAGGTCGTGCGCGGTCAGGCGATTCTTCGACGAAGGCGCAAACATCAGTCGCTGTCGCGCCCGGCGCCCTTGAACTGTTCCTCGGCGTCGGCAAACAACACGTTGAAGCAAGAACCCGCCACCTCTGGAAAACAGCGGAAACAGACGGAAGACATTGGAAAAATTGGCTGGGACGCAGGGATTCGAACCCCAATAAGCAGAGTCAGAGTCTGCTGTCCTACCGTTGAACGACGTCCCAGCACGGGTCAGGTCGCGACCGGAGAACCTTTGTAAGGTAACAGGTCAGCGCCCGGCCGGGCAAGCCCGGCCCCACCGGGGGCACCCGGGGCGTGCCGTCAGTCGAGGGCGAAATCCGCCGCGCGTTCGCCGATCATCACGCAGGCCGCGTGGGTCTGGCTGTTCACCACGGTCGGCATGACCGACGCGTCCGCGACCCGCAGGCCCTCGACGCCGCGCACCCGGAGCGTCGGGTCCACGACCGCATCGCGGCCCCGACCCATCCGGCACGTGCCGCCAGGGTGATAGATGGTGGAGGCTGTGCGCCGGATGAACGCGCGCACCTGATCCAGCGAAACCTCCGTGGCGGGCGGGCTCTCAGCCGCACCCCGAAGCCGCTCGTACCCCTTCGTATGCGCGATCGCTCGCGCCAGGCGCACGCCTTCGACGGCCACGTCCATATCCCGCGCATCGGCGAAGTACCCGGCATGAATCGCCGGCGGCGCCAGCGGATCGGCCGAGCGCAGTCGCAGCCGCCCCCGGCTGTGCGGCCGCGCCACGACAACGGAGAACGCAATCGCCGGGTCCGGCGCACTGAGGCCGCGACCCACATAAAACTGCAGATCCGGCGCACCCCGATTGATGCCTGAACTCGCAAACAACCCGGCCGACACCGCCGACCCCGGTAGCGTCGTCAGCCCCGCCCACCGGAACCCGATCCGCGGATGATCATGCAGGTTGGCACCTACGCCTGGGAGATCAAGAACCACAGGGATGTTGTGCTCGCGCAGATGATCGGCCGGGCCAAGGCCTGACACCATCAGGATCTTCGGGGACTCGATGGCACCGGCCGAGACGATGACCTCCCGGGTCACAGTGACACGCTCGACGATCGACTGGCGGATGTACTCGACGCCCGTCACGCGCATACCGGTGAAGAGCAGGCGCTTGACCTGACTCCACGGCCGAACCGTCAAGTTCGGGCGATTCATGATTGGTTTCAGGAATCCATCCGCAGCGGAGTGCCGACGTCCGTCCTTCAGGTTCTTCTGGTAGTACCCGGCGCCATGCTCCTGCTGGGCGCCGTTGAAATTCCACTGCGGATCGGCGGCGAAGCCGAGATCTCGGACACCTTCAAGAAACGCCTCGTGACCCGCGTGCGGATCGGTCGTGTCGGCCACCGCCATCGGCCCACCGACACCGTGATAGTCAGACAGCCCCCGTGTGTTGTCCTCCGACTTGCGAAACCACGGCAACACGTCGCGATACGACCAGGTCGGACCACATTCCTGCGCCCACCCGTCGAAGTCGCTCTGGTGCCCACGCACATACGCCGCTGCGCTGATCGCACTCGATCCACCATATGTCTTGCCGCGCGGCCACGGAATCGTGCGCCCCCCAAGCCCCGGCTCAGGCTCGGTCGCGTACTTCCAGTCCACCTCCGATCCCGACAACGTCGTCCACTGCCCAATCACCGGAATCAACGGATGCACATCGGGTCCGCCTGCTTCCAACAACAAGACGCGCGTCTGCGGATCAGCCGACAGCCGATTCGCAATCACGCATCCACTGGAGCCGGCGCCAATGACGACGAAGTCGAACTCGTCAACGGCACGGAGTACACGAGGCGCGATCGCCGTCACTGCACCGAACGCAAGAGAGGACTTGATGAACGAACGACGAGAGTTTGAGTGCATAAACAAGATACCGGCACTAAGTTTTCACAGGGAGACGCGGAGGCACGGAGACGAGGGGTTGAGTGCCGCATCGCGGCACGGTGAGGGGAGGGCGAGGTCAAAAACGAAAGCACCGTGGCTTTGGCGCGCCGAAACCCAGCGCGCCCTACGCTCTCCTTGGTGCTTTCGTTTCTGACCTCGCCCTCCCTTCACTGCGCCCGGCTTTGCCGGGCGCTCAACCCCGCTCCTCAAGACACCCTCATGGAACCTCATGTTCCCCATGGTGTATCTTGTCGGTCCTCACACTCCACCACAGCGCAACGGCCGAAGCCAGTAAGACCAGCGCGGACCGGCCGAATCTGTTGGGGCCGGATGTCACATGCACCAGCACCAGCGTGATAATCGACGCGATTCCTGCGAGCAACACTGCACGACTCTGGATAGTTGCTGACTCACGAATGGCCGAAATCGCAACACCGACAAGACCAGCACTGGCAACAATCAGCCACACCCAGGCCAGCGGCACGGGCATTTCGGTCATCGCGCCGGTCGTGGCCCACATGGCGGTCCACGCGAGCGCCACCAACCCGGTCACTCTCGCGCGGGTGACGCCAGGCGTCCACACGGCGACGGCAATCAAGGCAACCAGCAACACAATGGCCGGGCCCATCGTGGCGACGTCTGACATCCACAGCCCGAGCGTCGAACGAGTCAGCGACTCGATTGTGAGGAACGCAAAGCCGGCGATCGTGAACGCGAGCGCGGGTGTCGTGCGGGCGAACGCGGGGCGACCGGTCGCGCGATGCGACCACCCGTCAAGCGCGGCGCCCACCGCGAGCAAAAATGCCGCCGGTGCAGCGGAGGGTGTGCGCCACAACTCCATCGCTGTGAGTGTCACGAACCCACCGAACGCAACACTCAGTGAACCCGCTGCCAGCCAATGAGTGCGTCGTTCCAAGGCGACCGCGAGTACCACAAACACCACGAGAAATGCCCAGGACGCCGGTGCGCGCCCTGTGTCGGTCAACACCCAGAACAACAACACGGACGCACCAAGTGCCACCGTCGTCGGCGACTTCATGACCGCGGCCGTGAGCGCAATCACAACAGCCCACGCCAGAAGGGGCCACGTCTGCGTATCGCCGACGTGCCACATGTCGGTGATCGCCGCGATGAAGGCGCCGGCCAGCAGGGTGCCGGCAAACGCCAGCAACTCAGCTCGACCGGCACGATTCGCGCGTGCCGACCATGCCGCCGCGCCGTATGCACAAAGCGTCAACGCCGCCGTGCCGCCAATCTTCGCGGCATGGGACAACCCTTCCCAGTTCCACGCCACCAGAAGGATGAGGCCGAAGCCGGCCACCAGCCACGCGAGCCACGCCAGCGTGGCGCCACCGAACAGGGTGTCACCTTGCGGGTACCGGTCAAGAATTGCCCGGCGCTGTTCCGGGGTGATCAGCCCCTCCGCAGCCCATCGTTCACTCTCCCTGGTCAGCCAGTCGTGTGCCATGGTCCTAGGCTACGCCTCATCCGGGCGTGTCGTCATCACCGGAGCCCAGGGGCTTCAGCCCCTGGGACAGACACAAGGGCTGAAGCCCTTGTGCTCCAAAGACCAATCAGGTCGTTGCGATCTCGACTTCGAGGCCGCCCGTCACCGGACGCTGGAAGGTCAGCTGGAGGTGGTAGCGATGGCACACCTCGTGGACGACCGCGAGGCCGAGTCCGATGTCTCCGCGGAGGTCGGCGCCACGCCCCTCGTCACCGCGGAACCGTCGCACGGCGTTCAACTTGCGCACCTCGGGATCCGTGAGGTTCGGGCCGGTGTCCGCCACGCGAAGCGAGAAGCTCTCCCCCGTCCCTTTTCGTACATCCACCGTGATGCGGCCACCACCCGGCTCCCGCTCCAACGCCAACACCATCACGTTGCGCAGCGCTTGCGCGAGCAGCAGCGGCTCACCGTGCAGCATGACGCCGGGATCGAGTCGCTGCAGATCGATCGTGACCTTACGTGAGGCCGCCAGGTGTTCAAACTCACGCGCCACGGTGGTGACCACCCCGCCCACATCGACGCGCGTCGTCGCCCGAGGCGCGGCATCACGAAGCTGCGCGCCGACCACGACGTTGCTGAGACGAAGCGCTTCCGCAACAATGCGCGACGCGTCAGCCGACGTCAGCGCGGATTGAAGCAGGGCTTCGGTATCAGCCGTGATGTAGGACAGGAAGCGGCGCGAGTCGGCGTCGCGATCGCGGAAGTCCGTGTGCAGGCGATTGATGTCGAGGGCCGCCTCGTTGAATGCAAAGCCGAGCTGGCTCAATTCGTCGCGCCCGCTCACGGCCGCGGGCTCGCGGTATTCCGTGCGAGCCGAGGCGCGCATCTGGCCGCCTATCCGCCGCACGCGACGTTCCACCGGCCACGCCACCAGCATCATCCCGACAAAGGCCACAAGTGTGAACCCGCCAAAAAGGCGTGCGCGCTGTTGAAACTGTCCGGCGGCCGGATGCATGCGGAACATCAGGAATGCGCACGGACCTTCCCAGCGGGTCGCGAGCACCGTCTGCGTACCGGTTCCGACTTCGGTGGAGAACGATTCAGTGACGGTGAGCGCGCCGGTGCGAAGTGCCGCGCGCATCGACGCCGGAATCCGCGGAGCGGCGGTGCTCTGCCCGATGTGTTCGGCGTCGTAGGCAAAAAAATCGACTGGCCGTGCTGAGGCATCCGGGCGCGGCGCCAGAACATCGGCATCCGGATCGGCGAGCAACTCCGCGCTCGGCGCGTTTTCGCGCGGGCCCGCCAGGAACCACTTCGGGTTCGCTTCACAGCGCGCGCGAATCAAATCGGTCTGGAAGGACGCGGCCATCCACTCAATGGCCAGCGCCCGATCCCTGGCCCGGACGCGGTCCACGGTCCACACCGCCAGAGCCGCCGCGACCAAGGAGAGCAAAAAAGCGATCAGCAGCAGGCGTCTCAGCAGCATCTGGCAGTGGGATACGTCCGGCGATGGGGTGGCGTTGCCTTATTCCTGGGCGCGCCAGAGATACCAGCAGGCGATCGACCGGTACGGCTGCCACGCCTTCGCGGCCCGTTCCATTGTCCGGATGGATGGGCGGCGTTTCATGGCCAGCACCTGCTGGAAGCCTTTGACGATGCCAAGGTCACCCGTCGGCAGGACGTCAGGCCGATGGAGGCAGAACATCAGGAACATCTGGGCCGTCCAGCGGCCGAAGCCCTTGACCGCGACGATCACCTCAATGACCTCCTCATCGGTGAGGTCCCGCAGCGAGTGCAGATCGAGTCGCCCATCGGCGACCCGTTCGGACAAGTCCCGCAGATACGCGACCTTCTGTCCGCTCAAACCAGCCGCACGAAGGTCGGCCACCGGCAGCGCCAGCAGCGCCTCGGGCGACAAACGAGGCATCAGGGCCAACACTCGACCCCGGATGGTGTCGGCCGCCTTGGTCGACAACTGTTGGGAGATGACAGCCCGCACGAGCGCATCAAACGGGTCCCGCCGCTCAAAATTCGGCCGTCGGCGCCCCGTCTGCCGGATCACCTCTCCAAGCCTCGGGTCAGCCTTCATCAGATACCGGCGCCCGGTTTCAAAGACGTCCGCCGGTGTAGAACTGCGCGCTGTTGCACTCGATTGCACACCGGAACGGGGGAGACGGGCGATTCGAGTGGCAGCCATGGAGTATCGGAACCGATAGCAGCTTACTGAACATGACGTTCTCGTGTCTCGACGGTCCACAGCTCGGCGCCAATCTCGCCTACACACGAGATGATCGAGTTCCTGTCGATCAATGGATTTGGTGTGGACGCAGCCGCCTCGGCGACCCTCCCTGTGACAACACACGTGACTCAGGTCACCTCGAAGTACCGGCCGAGCCTCAACGATGCGGAGAAGGAACTGCGGCGACGTGTAGGTGACCTCGCGCAGATCACGACGCTGTCCGGCGCCGTGCGTGTGCCGCAGTACACCAGTGTCGAGATGTATGCCTGGGCGTACACACAAGCCAAGGCACGCACCTCCGGGCGAACGGCGCAGAACGCGATCATTGTGCCCATTCGAAAGTCTGCCGAGTGGTGGGCGATGCCGCCGATGGAACGGCACCAATACTTTTATCCCCATCACGACCGGCGGAGCGGATGCCCGGTCGCCGGCCACGCCGAGCTTGGCCGGACCGCCGCACCGAAGATCTTCCGGCGTGTGTTCTACAACCCGAACGGCGAAGGCCTCGACGGAGAGTGGGACTTCATTGCGTACTTCGAGTGCGCCGATGAAGACCTGGTGCTCTTCGAAGAGACACTCGCGGCGATGCGCGACACCACGCGCAACCCGGAGTCGCAGTTCGTCGAAGAAGGCCCTATCTGGCGGGGACGCCGTTCGCTGCGCTGGTAAGACGCGCGACGACGCGTTCTTTCCCGACCAGCTCCAGCACTTCGAACAGGCCCGGACTCACCGCCTGCCCCGTCACCGCGACGCGTGTGCCGTGAATCAGAATGCCCGCCTTGATGCCTCGAGCCTCGGCGACTGATCGCAAGGCCGCCTCTGTCGCTGCGGGTTCCAGGGAGGGCAGCTCAGCCACGACCGCCGCCCACGCGAGCAGACGCTCACGCACGTCGGGGCCCGAAAGATGTTTGGCGACCGCCGCCTCGTCGTACACCACGTCGTCGAGCAGGAACGCCCGCAGGGGCGCGATCAGGTCTGCGAGCTTGCGTGCACGCGGCTTCAGCAGATCCAGCACCCGACTGACCCATTCGAACTCGGTGTTGAGCAACGTGTCGCGCCACTGTCCGGCGAGGCGGAGCTCCGTCTGCAGTCGATGCAGCACATCGTCATTCGACAATCGGATGATGTGCTGCTGGTTGAACCAGTCGAGTTTCTCGGTGTTGAACACGGCGTTGCCGCCGCTGATGCCGTCGAGCGTGAAACGCTCGATCAGCTCGTCGCGACTGTAGAGTTCCTGATTGCCTCCTGGGGACCAGCCGAGGAGCGCGAGGAAATTAATCATCGCCTCCGGCAGGTACCCCTGCGTCTCGTAGTCGCCGACCGCGGTGGCGCCGTGCCGCTTGCTCAAGCGCTTCTTGTCAGGACCGAGAATCAGCGGAACGTGCGCGAACTCCGGGACCGGTGCGCCAAGGGCTTCGTAGAGCAGGACCTGTTTGGGGGTGTTCGAGATGTGATCGTCGCCTCGCACCACCTGCGTAATTTCCATTTCCACGTCGTCGACCACGACCGAGAGGTGGTAGGTCGGGAAGCCGTCGGAGCGGATGATCACGAAATCGTCGATGTGTTCGCGCGCGAACTCGATGTGACCACGGACGAGATCGGTGAACGATGTGGTGCCGGCCGGGACAAGAAAGCGAACAGCCCTGGGCGTCCCAGCCGCTTCCCGCGCGGCGATGTCTTCCACGGACAGTGCCTTGCACGTCCGGTCGTAGCTCCATGCGGATCCTGCGGCCTCTGCGGCATCACGTTTGGCCTTGAGGTCGGCCGGGCGGCAATAGCAGAAGTACGCGTGGCCTGAAGCCACCAGCCGGTCTGCGGCCGCCCGGTATTTGTCGAGCCGTTCGGTTTGGAAGTACGGGCCGTGCGGGCCACCGACGCCGGGCCCTTCGTCCCACGTCAAACCCAACCACGTCAGGCTGCTGAGGATTCCGCTGACCATGTCGTCAGAGGAGCGCGCGACATCGGTGTCTTCGATCCGAAGGATGAATGTGCCGCCGTGCCGGCGCGCGTACAACCAATTGAACAGCGCCGTCCTTGCCCCGCCAACGTGCAGGTAACCAGTGGGCGACGGCGCAAATCTCACACGAGGCGGCATCTGGCGATTGTATCCGGCGCGCCACGTAGAGCGCACTGAAGTTGAGTGCGCCGATTACGCGCGCCCTGCATGTTGACGCGCTCAAAATCAGCGCGTCCTACTGCGGGTCCTGCAGCAGTCCCCTCTCTTTCCCAAACGCTTCGAGTCGGGCGCGCAGCATGTCGCGGACGTCGCGGAACCGCTGCAACGCCCGGTCGGGCGGCGCGCCGACGGGATCAGGGTGAGGCCAGTGCAGTCGCTCGACGCGGCCCGGATAGACGGGACACACCTCTTCGGCGCACAACGTGATCACGATGTCGATGGAATCGGCCGGGATGTCGTCCACGAGCTTGGACGACTGCCCGGTCGCGTCGATGCCGAGTTCTCCCAGTGCCGCGATCGCGTGCGGGTTGACGCGTGTTGGCGCGCTTCCAGCGCTCTGGACGATGGCGCGGGCGCCGAAGAGGTGGCGCGCCAACCCCTCGGCCATTTGACTACGGGCGGAGTTCGCCACGCAGAGGCACAAGAGCCGCACCGGCGCAGACATCAA